>JAAGKN010000200.1_pt1 | contig 90071 bp, 71 predicted proteins | sample 6206371 | NCBI WGS metagenome assembly JAAGKN01 (sample SAMN11533720, study PRJNA540317) | gut metagenome | isolation source: fecal pellets from male and female animal of same cohort | host: Peromyscus leucopus | place: USA:CA | collected 2017 | reverse complement strand
GGTCCAGTTGCTCCAGTACACGTTGCCGTTCTCCATGTCGTTGACGGGAACGCCGTTCACTGTCACGGCCACCCACTGGCTCTTGAAGCCGCGCATGCGGGTCTCGGCATCGCCGTAGCCGCCGCCCTGCTTGTTGGTGTACACACCGGGAGTGGTCTTGAGGATTTCAGGGAATTCCTGGCCGCCCAGTTTGATGTCGATGGTGGCCTGGTCTACATTGCTCATGGCCACAGGCGTAACGCGGGTCTTACCGATGGCCTGTGTCACAATCACGTCGTTGAGGAGCGTGTTGTCCGGTTCCATCTTGATCACGCCAAGGTCCTTGGCCACAGGGCGCTCAACGCTCTTGAAGCCGATGTAGGCAATCTTGATGCCTTTGGCGTTGTCGGGAACGCTGAACTTGAAGTTACCGTCGTAGTCGGTCACGGCGGCGGCATTGCTGCCGGGCACTGTGATGGATGCGCCGATGATGGGCTCATTCTGGTCGTCGACAACTTGGCCGGTGACAGTCACCGCTGCCTGTGCGCTGAACGCGCCCAGGCATGTCATCCAAATTGCACACGTCAAGAGAAATAGTCTCTTCATACTGAGTTGCTTGGGATTAAGAAATATGAAAATATTGGTTTTTGATTAAATCAGGTTTTACCTTATAATATTGTCACGTCGCCAATCTCGTGGCGGATTTCTATGCCCTTGTATGCAACAAAGAGTTAGAAGTGTACCTAAGGCGCTTGCAAGCGCGTGGAGGGGAAATAGACAAGCCTCCTTATTTTGCGGCAAAGGTACATAAAAATATTTAATGAATGAAATATTATTTAATGATTTTTAAGTCATTGGATTGGCGGCGTGTCGCGCTATTACGGGGTTTTGCATAAAATGTATTAAAATTTGGCTGATTGCATGTGTTTTTGTAGTTTTGCGCCATGAAAAGAAAGCACATTGTTATTATTTGCATGGCTGCGGCAGCCTTGTGCGCCCGCGAGGCTGTGGCGCGCACTGTGGTGGTCGATGCTTCCGACATGCAACCTCTTGCCGGCGCTTCCGTGTTTGACAATTCCGGCACGCTCGTGACAATCACCGATGCCGATGGAGCATTCGGCGCGGTGGACCTTCCCGCTACAGTGCGTTGCCTCGGCTATGAGGCTGCAGTGACGGGCCCGTCGGCTCCGGACACACTGGCCTTGCGCACTGCGAGCTATGAACTTGGCGAGATGACCCTCAACCTTGCCGAGCGCGATGTGCTCCGCCTTGTCTGCTACGTGCGCGCCTATACCGGCCTCACCACCGATGCCGACACCATGGCTTCGTACGTAGACTACATGGTCGACTACATGCTGCCGGTGCGCCCCCTCAAGAAATACAAGGGCAGGGGTACGCCCCGCGTGCTGGCCCGCAGAGGGGCTGCCCGTCTCACCGATGCGCAGGGCCGCGACAGCATATGCGCCGACAACCGCGAGCTCAACGACATGTGGCTGCAGCTCGCCACCCTCCCTATGCCCGATGACAATGGCGAGTACAAGCGCATCCCCGACAGTCTGCAGGGCCGCACCGCCATCGATACCGTGTTTGGCAAGCATGGTCCAGCCGTAGTGCGCAAAGTGTCGCCCGATCTCTATCAGGTCACCGTCGACGCGCTCGCCGACAAAAAAGACCACCATTTCGCGCCTTGGTTCTTCAAGCTCATAGGCTTCTCCATCGACCTCACCGATATTCTCTCGTCCGCAGCCTATGTGCCCGAGGCAGGCGGAGTGCTCAAGCCCGAGAACCTTGTGATGCGCACTTTCACCATGAAAGCCGTGGCGAGCGGAAAATTCTTCCGCAAGGCCCTCAAGAGCGCCACTCCGGCACTCATGCGCACATATTATGAAATATATCCCGCCGACCGCGAGTATCTCACCGTGGCCGAAGCCAAGGAAGCCGACAAGGACAAGGCTCCCACATCCGATTTCATCATTCCATCCGCAGCAGCCCCTCTCGACCCCGCCACGCTCCGCATGCTCGAACACGCCGAGGTCGTTGAGTGAATCAAGTGAATCAATTTTGCCGTCGTTGCTGTTATTTGCGCGAAATTTGTTAATTTTGCAGTTCAAACGCATATTACAGAATGAAACGAATACGCAATTTCTGCATCATAGCACATATCGACCACGGCAAAAGCACGCTCGCCGACCGTCTGCTCGAATACACCGATACCATCTCCGCCAAGGATATGGAGGCGCAGGTGCTCGACGATATGGAGCTTGAAAAAGAACGTGGCATCACGATAAAAAGCCATGCCATACAGATGGCCTACAAGCTGGACGGCGAAGACTATACGCTGAATCTTATCGACACTCCGGGACACGTCGACTTCTCATATGAAGTGTCCAGAAGCATCGCCGCCTGCGAGGGTGCGCTGCTCATTGTGGATGCATCGCAGGGCATACAGGCGCAGACCATCTCCAATCTCTACATGGCCATCGACAATAATCTCGAGATTATACCGGTAATCAATAAATGCGACCTCGACTCGGCCAACCCCGATGAAGTGGAGGACCAGATTGTCGATCTGCTCGGCTGCGACCGCGCCGACATCATACGTGCCAGCGGCAAGACGGGCATGGGAGTTCCGGAGATACTTCAGGCTATTGTGGAGCGTATCCCGGCCCCGGAAGGCGACCCCGATGCACCTCTGCAGGCGCTCATCTTCGACTCTGTGTTCAATCCTTTCCGCGGCATCATAGCCTACTTCAAGATTGTGAACGGCACCATCCGCAAGGGCGACGTCGTGAAGTTCGTGGCTACCGGCAAGGAATATCATGCCGACGAGATAGGCGTGCTCAAACTCGACCTCTCTCCCCGCGAAAGCCTTTCGGCAGGAAATGTGGGATATATCATATCGGGTATCAAGACCTCCCGCGAGGTAAAGGTGGGCGATACAATCACCCATATGGACCGTCCGTGCGACGCCGCCATCGATGGCTTCGAGGAAGTGAAGCCAATGGTCTTTGCCGGTGTTTATCCCATCGAGACAGAAGATTTTGAGAATCTGCGTGCCTCGCTTGAGAAACTGCAGCTCAACGACGCCTCGCTGACATTCTCTCCTGAATCGTCGGCCGCTCTCGGCTTCGGCTTCCGATGCGGCTTCCTTGGCCTGCTGCACATGGAAATCATCCAGGAACGCCTCGGCCGCGAATTCGATATGGATGTCATCACCACGGTACCCAACGTGTCGTATCGCGTCCATGACAAAAAAGGCAACGTCACCGAGGTGCACAACCCGTCGGGCCTTCCCGAAGCAACCCTCATAGACTATATCGAGGAGCCGTACATCCGCGCCACCATCATCACCACGGCCGACTATATAGGCCCGATAATGACGCTATGCCTCGGCAAACGTGGCGAACTGGTGCGGCAGGAATACATCAGCGGCAACCGCATGGAACTCACCTTCGACATGCCTCTTGGCGAAATAGTCATAGACTTCTACGACAAGCTCAAGAGCATCAGCAAGGGATATGCGTCGTTTGACTACCATATACACGATTTCCGCGAGAGTAAGCTCGTGAAACTCGATATCCTGCTTAACGGCGAGAGCGTCGACGCGCTCAGCACCCTCACGCATGCCGACAACGCCGTGACCTTCGGCCGACGCATGTGTGAGAAGCTCAAGGAACTCATTCCGCGCCAGCAGTTCGACATCGCCATCCAGGCCGCCATCGGCGCCAAGATCATCGCCCGCGAGACAATCAAGGCTGTGCGCAAAGACGTGACAGCCAAGTGCTACGGCGGCGACATCTCCCGAAAGCGCAAACTGCTCGAAAAGCAGAAGAAAGGCAAGAAACGCATGAAGCAGATCGGATCGGTGGAGGTGCCGCAGAAAGCCTTCCTCGCCGTACTCAAGCTTGACTGACCGCAGTCCGGCATCGAGAGCCGCTTTTGAGCAAAAGCGGCCCTTCCTTTGTTATAATGTGTGTATCACACGCTTCAATCACTATTTGTTTATGAACAACAACACTACCGGCAATCCCGATTTACCGCATTTCGCGGGACATATCTTCTATGCCGCACGTCAGGCGTTGCGCCGGCATGCCAGTGGCGGCAATGTGCTCATCGCCGCCACGGTTCTGGCACTTGTCATAGCCAACATACCGGCGCTCAACGGCTACTATTTCGAGTTCTGGACCCGAGAGGTGCGTCTGCAGCTCGGCGATTTCAATTTCTTCAGCCACCATGGCCAGCCCATGTCCCTGCTCGCTTTCATCAACGATGCGCTCATGGCTGTGTTCTTCTTCAGCATCGGGCTTGAGATCAAGCGCGAGATCCTTGTCGGAGAACTGGCGTCGTTCAAGCAGGCACTTTTGCCCATTCTTGCGGCTGTGGGCGGTATGATAGTGCCGGTGTGTATCTACTATTCCCTCAGTGCCGGCACCGATTTTGCCGGAGGTGCGGCCATCCCTATGGCCACCGATATCGCGTTTTCGCTCGGTGTGCTTGCCATGCTCGGGTCGAGGGTGCCTCTTTCGCTGAAGATTTTCCTGACCACGCTTGCCGTGGTCGACGACATAGGCGGCATCATCGTCATCGCGGCTTTCTACAGCACGCATATAGAAGTATCGCTTCTTTTTATTGCGGCAGGTCTGTTTGGCGTGTTGCTGCTGGGATCGCTGATGCGTATCAAGAGCAAGATTTTCTACATTGGCATAGGTGGTGTCATCTGGTTCCTGTTCCTCAACTCCGGTATCCATCCCACCATCGCGGGCGTGCTCGTGGCATTTTGTGTGCCTGCCACTCCCGTGTTCGCTCCAAAAAAATACATCAAGCAGATACGCAAGGCCATAAGCAATTTCCGCGGAGAGGACGTTGAAGCCCTTACGCGCAAATCCATCCTCAACAAGGAACAGATGGACTGGCTGAAAGAGGTGGAGTCGGCTTCCGACAAGGTGATTTCCCCCCTTCAGGATCTTGAGGACTCGCTTCATCCCATAGTGAACTTTTTTATCGTGCCCCTTTTTGCATTTGCCAATGCCGGCATCTTCCTGCTCGACACCGATCCAGCCAGTGTGTTTGAAGGGATATCGTTGGCAGTGATCGCCGGCCTTGTGTTGGGTAAATTCATAGGCATATTCACATTCTCCTGGCTCACCGTCAAGCTCGGCCTTGCGCCAATGCCCGCCCACAGCAACTGGAAAATGCTCGCATCCATATCCATGCTCGGCGGCATCGGGTTCACAGTGTCGCTCTTTATCGCCACCCTTACATTCGGCGGGGGCGGGGCCCATGCGCTGGAATTGCTTGACCATGCCAAGCTGGGCATCGTGGTGGGTTCGCTGCTTGCCGGTATCATAGGTTTCGCGGCATTGCATTGCACGCTTCCGCACACAGCCTCCCCCGACACCGTGCAGCCGGCAGAAGATTGAACGAAAATTTTGTAGTTCCTCGGATATTGGTTATATTTGCGCATTAATCCAAAGAGCGATGCAGTCGGTCCGAGACATATCCGTGCGCATCGTGCGCTTCTATGTCGACGGTTTTCGCCGCATGACCATAGGGCGCACCCTGTGGGCCATCATTATAGTGAAACTGGTGGTGTTCTTTGCCGTGCTGAAACTCTTCTTTTTTCCCGACATCCTCTCCACCCGCTACGACAGCGACGACGCCCGCGCCGAGGCTGTGCGCGAGGCGCTGACAATACCGAAAAACCAATAATACCGATACCTTATGAACGACTTAATGACTGTAGTGGACTGGTCGAGGGCGCAATTTGCCCTGACAGCCATGTATCATTGGCTATTTGTGCCGCTCACCATCGGCCTTTCCATGATTGTCGCTATCATGGAGACCGTCTATTACCGCACGGGTAATGAGCGCTGGAAGGCGCTCACCAAATTCTGGATGACACTGTTCGGCATCAACTTTGCCATAGGTGTGGCCACAGGTATCATCCTTGAATTTGAATTTGGCACCAACTGGTCCAACTACAGCTGGTTTGTCGGCGATATCTTTGGCGCACCTCTTGCCATCGAGGGCCTTCTCGCATTTTTCATGGAGGCTACCTTCGTGGCCGTGATGTTTTTCGGATGGAACAAGGTGAGCAAGCGGCTTTCACCTAGCCTCCACCTGGCTTACGGCCCTGGGCGTGCTCTGTCGGCCCTGTGGATACTCGTGGCCAACGCCTGGATGCAGAATCCGGTGGGCATGGAATTTGACCCCGCCCAGATGCGCAATGTGATGGCCAATTTCTGGGAAGTGGCCTTCAACTCAGTGGCAATGAACAAATTCTTCCATGCGGTATTTTCCGCATGGGCCCTCGCCGGCATATTCGTGGTGGGTGTGAGCAGCTGGTTGCTGTGGCGACGCAGCAACGTGGCCGCCGCGCGCACATCGCTGAAGATAGGCGCATGGTTCGGCCTGGCCGGTATGCTGCTCACTTTCATGACCGGCGACGGTTCGGCCGTGCAGGTGGCACGCGTGCAGCCCATGAAACTTGCCGCCATGGAAGGCCTTTACGATGGCAAGGTAGGGCAGGAACTCGTGGGATTCGGTATACTCAACACCGACAAGCGTCCCGGCGATGATGCCGATGCCATGCACTTTGAACTGTCCATACCATATGGCCTGAGTGTGCTCGCCAACCACGACCCTAACACGTTTGTGCCCGGCATCAACGACCTTATAAACGGTATCGCACTGACACCCGAGGGAGATACTATACATACCGACAGCTACGCTGAGCGCATAGCCATCGGCCGTCGCGCCCAGCAGGCTCTGCGCGCCTATGGCGAAGCAAGCCGCGACGGCGACAGCGCTGCCATGCGTCTTGCCGCAGCCGATGTGGCTCGCGATTTCCGCTACTTCGGCTACGGCTATTTCGAGAACCCCGAACAGGCCGTGCCGCCGGTGGCCATAACGTTCTATGCGTTCCGTGTCATGGTGGGATTGGGCTCGTTCCTGCTCCTTGTGCTTGTGGTCATGGCTCTTGCATCCCGCTTCCGCCCGCGTGTGCTCGACAATAAATGGGTGCTTTACGCCGGCATGCTGTCGCTGCCTCTGGTGTGGATATGCAGTCAGGCCGGATGGGTGGTGGCCGAGGTGGGCCGTCAGCCCTGGACCATTCAGGATCTGCTGCCTGTGTGCGCCGGCATCAGTGATGTGCCCGCATCTTCCGTGCAGACCACCTTCTGGCTCTTTGCCGTAATATTTACGCTTCTTCTCATAGCTGAGGTGAGCATAATGGTGCGTTTCATTGTGCGCAGCTCTCATTCAGATATCGAAAAATCCAACCATTAATTTTTCCGCCTTATGTCGCAACTCGAACTTCTTCAAGCCTATTGGTGGCTGCTCATCTCCGTGCTCGGCGCGGCTCTGGTGTTCCTGCTTTTTGTGCAGGGCGGACAATCGCTTCTGTGCTCGGCACATACCGAGACGGAGCGGCAACTGATGGTCAACTCTCTCGGCCGCAAGTGGGAACTCACCTTTACCACGCTGGTGGTGTTCGGCGGAGCCTTCTTTGCCTCGTTCCCTCTCTTCTATTCCACCAGTTTCGGCGGCGCCTACTGGCTGTGGATGCTCATTCTCGTAAGTTTCGTAGTCCAGGCTGTGAGCTACGAGTATCGCCGTAAGAACGGTAACATCTATGGCACACGCTTTTACGATGCCTTGCTGATGTTCAATGGTGTCTTCGGATGCGTTATGCTCGGTGTGGCTGTGGCCATGATGTTTTTCGGCGCGGAATTCACTGTGGCCAAAGGCAATATCCTCGATGGCGGCAACCCCGTGATCTCGCGATGGGCATCCACTCATGGCCTTGAGGCAATGCTGTGCTGGCGCAATCTCCTGCTGGGTCTTGCAGTGTTCTTCCTTGCCCGCACGCAGGCCGCCCTGTATTTCGTAAACAACATATCCGCCGATGGCGCGTTTGCCGGACGTATGCGCAAGAGCGCGGGTATCAACGGCGCTATATTCGCAGTCTTGTTTGTAGGCTTCCTCGTGGTGCTGTTGCTTGCAGGCGGGCTGCGGCAGCAGGCCGACGGCAGTTTCGCTGCCGAGCCGAATATATATCTGCAAAACCTTCTGAACATGTGGTGGACCCTTGTGCTTCTGCTTGTAGGCGTGGTAGCTGTGCTTTACGGCATTTTCCGTACTGCCTTCGATTCCCGCTGGCGTGCCGGTATATGGTTCAGCGGGGTAGGGACTGTGATCGTGGTGATAGTGCTCTTCGCCCTCGCCGGTTATGGCTCCACGGCCTACTATCCCTCGCTCCTTGATCCGCAGAGCTCGCTGTCGATAGCTAATTCATCGTCGTCGCTCTTTACGCTCAAGGTGATGAGCTGGGTTTCTGTGCTCGTGCCGTTTGTGCTTGCTTATATCGCATACGTGTGGAGAAAGATGAATGCCCATCCCCTCACGCCCTCCGAACTCAACCGCGAGCATCATCAGTATTGACCATCCCGCGTGGCAGATCTGTTTTATACCATATCGGGGCCATCCGAGGCGCAGTACACGGAAAAGCGTAGCAAGTTTCTTGCCTACGCTTTTCCGGTGTGTACCCGCGAGGAAGTGCGCGAGCATGTGGCTCAGATGCAGAAACGCTATTACGATGCGCGCCACGTGTGCTGGGCCTGCATGCTCGGCAGCGCGCGTGCGGATTTCCTGAGCAATGATAACGGCGAGCCCAGCGGCACTGCCGGAAAACCAATCCTCGGGCAGATCAATTCGCTTGGTATCACCAATGTGCTCGTGGTGGTGGTGCGCTATTTCGGAGGGATAAAACTTGGCACATCGGGGCTTATACTGGCCTATCGAACAGCTGCGCGCATGGCTCTGGAGGCTGCCGATATAGTGGAACGCCACGACATGGCCCGTATCAGGTTCAACTTCCCTTACACGGCCATGAATGCCGCTATGAAACTCACCAAGGATTTTGACCTCACTATCGTAGACCGCGCGTTCGACAACACATGCAGTATGACCCTCGAGATCAATGCCGATGCGGCGCCGCTTCTGCAGGCGCGTATAGCCGATATCGACGGCGCCACGCTTGCCGACGGTTCAGACGTATAATCAATCTATCACATATATAGTACTTACAATAGAAATGAACAAAACTTTCAGTGCCATCATTATGAGTGCATCCGCAACTCTTGCCGCCGCCGCTCCGGCTGTGGCCGCCGATGCTCCGCTCATCGACAGGCCCGATTTCCATTCCACCACCGGTATCTTCGATATCGATGCGCTGGAAGCACTGGGCCGTGTGAGCGCACCCTGTGTCAGCCCCGACGGCAAAACCGTGCTCTTCGGCATAGCCTACGAGAGCCTTGAACAGAACGCTTCCAACAACGACCTCTACATTCTCGATCTCACTGCTCCCGGGGCGCGTCCCGAGCGCCTTACGGCTACGCCCAAAAGCGAGAGCGGCGCCGTGTGGTTCGACGGCGGCCGCCGCATAGCCTTCCTGTACCCCGATGCCGACGGGGCTATGCAGATGTGGGCCATGAATGCCGATGGAAAGGGACGCATGCAGCTCAGCGCCCACCCCGGCGGTATAAGCGGCTTCCTGCTGTCTCCCGATGAGAAGCATGTAGTGGTGATAGGAAATGTGAAATACGCCCGCAGCGCCGGAGATATCTATCCCGATCTTCCGAAGGCCACCGGCCGGGTGATCGACGACCTCATGTACAAGCATTGGGATGAATGGGTCACTGAGATACCTCATCCTTTTGTAGGTGATTTCGACGGTAATGCCGTGACCAACCTCAAGGACATAATGGCCGACGAGCCTTTCGAGGCCCCGATGAAACCCTTCGGTGGCGTAGAATCCTTCGCCTGGCACCCCAACAGCGAGATGCTCGTTTATGTGTCGCGCAAGAAAACCGGTATGGACTATGCGCTGTCCACCAACTCCGACCTCTACCTCTACCACCTCGTCTCCGGCGAAACCCGCAACCTCACCGAGGGCATGATGGGCTACGACACCATGCCCGCATTCTCGCCCGACGGCCACTATCTGGCATGGCTCTCGATGGAGCGCGACGGATATGAGAGCGACCGCAACCGTCTTTTCCTGCTCGATTGCTACACTGCCGAGCGTAAGGACATCACGGCCGACTGGGACTATACCATCGACGAGTTTGCATGGACGCCAGATGCCAAGCGCATCTATTTCATCGCTCCCAAGGGCGGTGTGATTCCGGTGTTCTCCATCGACCCCGCCACTTCCGAGATCAAGCAGCTCACCGATGCCGTGGCCGATTTCACCTCGCTCGCTCCTGTGGGCAACGATCGCCTCGTCACCATGAACCACAGCATGCTGCGCCCCAACGAGCTGCAGCTCATCACGCTCAAGGGCAAGAAAGCCCCCGTGCTCTCGCAGCTCACAGATGTGAACGGCCCCATCTTCTCGCAGCTGGCCATGCCCACCGTCGAGAAGCGCATGGTGCCCACCACCGACGGCAAGGAGATGCTCGTATGGGTGGTGAATCCGCAGAATTTCGATGCCACAGCCAAGTATCCCGCCATCCTCTACTGCCAGGGCGGTCCGCAGTCGCCTGTCAGCCAGTTCTGGAGCTACCGCTGGAACCTCGCGCTCATGGGCGCCAACGGCTACATCGTCATCGCCCCCAACCGTCGCGGCCTGCCCGGTTTCGGCACCGAATGGAACGAGCAGATATCCAAGGACTATCCCGGTCAGAACATGAAGGACTATCTCGCCGCTGTAGACCATGTGAAAGCCGAACCCTATGTGGATGAAACCCGTATCGGCGCCACCGGCGCAAGCTATGGCGGTTTCTCCATCTACTGGCTTGCCGGCAACCACGAAGGCCGTTTTGCCGCTCTTCTCGCCCATGCCGGTATCTTCAACATGGAGGCCCAGTATCTCGAGACCGAGGAAATGTGGTTTGCCAACTGGGATATGGGTGGCGCCTTCTGGGAAAAGGACAATGCCGTAGCGCAGCGCACATTTGCCAACTCGCCCCACCGCTTTGTCGACCGTTGGACCACTCCCATCATGATTTCCCACGGCGAACTCGACTACCGCATCCTTGCCTCTCAGGGCATGGCGGCATTCAATGCGGCCAAGCTGCGCGGCATTCCGGCCGAAATGGTAGTGTATCCCGATGAGAACCACTGGATCCTCAAGCCTCAGAACGCCGTGCTGTGGCAGCGTCTCTTTTTCCGTTGGTTCGACAAATGGCTCAAGCCTGAAAAGAAATAAAAAACAGATATACCACTAACAGCGCGGGGTTGCTTTGCGACGCTATGTCGCCGGGCGACCCCGCGATTCACCCTGTACTAAACCATGAAACAGCGAAAAATTCTGCTTTTGTTCCTTGCAACAGCCTTGTGTGCCGGCGCGCGCACGCTTCTTGTGGGACACCGCGGCTCCGATATAGGAGTGGAGAACACCGCCGAGGCGTTTCGTGTCGGCGCAGCCCGCGGTTATGATTTTCTCGAATGCGACGTCCGTGTGACTTCCGATGGTCAGTTCGTGATCTGTCACGACACCGATACACGCCGCCTCGGCGGTGCGCTCGAGGTGGCCGATGCCACATTGGCCGAGCTTAAGGCCGATACGCTGCGGCAGACACGCCGCTCCGGCACCTACACCGCCACCATCTGCACTCTCGGGGAATATCTCGATATCTGTCGGGAAGGCTATGTGCGTCCTGTTATTGAGCTCAAATGGAGCACCGGTATAAACTCAAAGGATTTTTCCAATATACCTGCACTCCTGGCATTCATAGACTCGGCAGGCTTCGCCGACAAATGCGTCATACTCACCTCCATGAAGCCCTGTCTGGAACGCATCCACACTCTGCGCCCCGACATTGAGCTGCAGTTCCTCGGAGCCAAGACCTGGCGCAACAGTTTTGCCTGGTGCGACAGTCTGCACATCGACGCCGACATAGCCCACGACTGTCTTTCTGCCACCGGTGTGGATTCGTTGCATGCGGCCGGTCTGCGCGTCAACTGCTGGACAGTCGACAATCTCGACCGCGCCCGCGAACTCCAGCAGATGGGTGTCGACATCATCACCACCAATGCTATATTGCCGTCCGATATAGACTGAGCTGACGGCTCTACCATATTATCGCACATGCCGCATGTGTCTTGGCTTGACCGAAGACGATGCGGCATGTGCTCGTTTTTTTGATTTTTTTATGAAAAAAGCAGCGTAATGCGCGTAGATTCGTATTTAATACGTATCTTTGTGATGACTTTGGCGTAGAGTGTGCGTACGCGTTTCGCCACGGTCGTCAATAGTGAAATATAAGTAGACTTAACAGCTTATGAATATGCGTGTATATGCCATTGCGGCACTTTGCACAATAGCCGGCGCTACTGCGGCAATGGCACAGAAGAGCAGCCATGTGGCCGCCCTCGAACCATATACGGCACCCTCCAATCAGGCTGCCGCCCCCGAGACGTACTCCTATCTCCCCGACGGCACAGCCCTGCGCCTTTCTCCGGATGGCCGCAGTATAGTGAAACACGACATCCGCACGGGCAAGGACGGCGACATGCTGCTGGATCTGGGCCACACCCGAGAGACGACGATAGCCGATATGGACGGCTACACGATAAGCCCCAACGGCGAGCAGATATTGCTGTGGCGCGAGAGCCGCCCCATCTACCGGCGCTCGTTTGAGGCGCGTTACTATGTGTACGAGGTGCGCTCGCGCCTTCTGCGTCCTTTAAGCGCCGAGCACGCGTTTGCGCAGAGCCCCGTATTCTCTCCCGATAGCCGTGCTGTGGCATTTGTGGCCGATAACAACATATATATCAAGAAGCTCGACTACAACACCGAGGTGGCCGTCACGACCGACGGTGTCCGCAACAAGGTGATAAACGGTGTGCCCGACTGGACATATGAAGAGGAATTCACTACCACCTGCTCCATGGCATGGGCTCCCGATGCGCTCACGCTCAGCTATCTCCGCTACGATGAAGGCGATGTGCCCCTGTATAATTTCCCGCTTTACGAAGGCACCTGCGACGCCCGCACGCAATACGCCCTCTACCCGGGAACATATTCCTACAAATATCCTGTGGCCGGAGCCGTCAATTCGCGCGTGTCGTTGCATAGCTACGATGTGGAGACACGCAAGATCAAGGATATTGCCATCAAGGCCCCTGATATAGAATACATCCCCCGCATAGGCTACGGCGACACTCCGGAGCGTCTTGTCGTGGCCACACTCAACCGCGATCAGAACCGGCTCGAGATTTTTGCGGTAAATCCCAAAAGCACCGTTGCGAAGAGCATATACGTGGAGGAAAGTAAAGCATGGATAATGCCTGAGACGTATGAGCAGCTTCATCTCGGCCCGAAATCAATGGTGGTGATGTCGTCGGCGTCCGGATTCTCCCAGCTGTACGAATATTCCTATACCGGGAGCCGTATGCGCGAGCTCACTTCCGGCAATGCCGATGTCACTGCCTACTACGGTGCCGATGCCAAGGGCACCCACTACTATCAGGTGGCCGCGCCCTCGCCGCTGGACCGCACAGTATGCGCCGTGGATGTGAAAGGCAAGGTGCATACTTTGTCGCCATCGGCAGGGACATCGTCGGCACAGTTCACCCCCGCCATGGATATGGCTGTGCTCAGCCACAGCACGGTGTCGTGTCCGCCGGTCTACACCCTGATGTCGGCCGCAGGCAAGACACTGCGCACCATCGAGGACAATGCCGCTTATGCAGCTGCCCATGCATCGGCTCCGGTCAAGGAGTTCTTTCAGATGACCTCCGACGGCCATACGCTGAATGGCTACGTTATAAAACCTGCCCGCATGCAGCAAGGCAAGAAGTATCCTGTCATCATGTCGCAGTACAGCGGTCCGGGATCGCAGAGCGTGCTCAACCGCTGGACCTACGATTGGGAACAGTATTATGCCACACAGGGATATGTAGTGGTATGTGTGGATGGTCGCGGCACAGGCGGTCGCGGGCGTGAGTTCTCCGATGTGGTCTACAAGTGCCTCGGCCATTACGAGACCATCGACCAGATAGCCGCCGCACGCTATGCGGCATCGCTTCCGTATGCCGACGCTTCCCGCATAGGCATTTACGGGTGGAGCTATGGAGGCTACGAAGCCCTGATGTGCGCGTCGGCCGACGGTGCGCCATATGCTGCTGCCGTAGCCGTGGCTCCTGTCACGGACTGGCGCTACTACGACACCGTGTATGCCGAGCGCTATATGCTCACACCTCAGCAGAATGCCGAGGGCTACAGGGCTTCCGCGCCACTCTCGCGGGCGTCGCGTCTGAACTGCCCGCTTCTGATGATGAGCGGCACGGCCGACGACAACGTGCATCTGTTCAATACAATGCAATACGTGTCGGCACTGCAGAGCCACGGCATCCTGTGCGACATGTTCCTGTTCCCAAATATGAACCACAGTATCAATGGCTGCAATGCGCGTGCGGTAGTGTATGCCAAAATGTTGGAATTCTTTAATGCGAAGCTGAAATGAAAAATTCATCCATAGTGTCCGGCACACTGCGCTCACTGCTGTCCAGCTGGGCGATTTCGCTTGGTTTTCTTTTTGCGATAGTGGCTATGTCTCCATTCATCAGCAAGGTCATCGTACCATTGATTGTGCTGGTGTTCAGCTATCTGATGACAGGGCTTATGAACGCCCGCCGTAATCAGCCGCGCCAGCGCTGCCTGCGCATGGCATGGGTGGTGCGCACCACGTTGATGATATCGGCTTTCCTCATGTTCCTGCTTCTGCTGTTGCATGTTCCGTCGCTGTTCCACGGCCGTTTTGATGCGCCGGGATTTAATCCCCGCATCCCCTATATATCGTCCATAGTGATCTTCACCACCGGAACAGTCATCAGCCTCTATGCCATGTTCGCAGGCCAGGGCCTTGGGGCTTGCAAAGCATGCCGGCGGGTGTTTGGCGCTTATTCCGACAATAGCCTTGCATCCGCACTTTTCAACGAGGAGAGCTCCCGGCAATTGCGCTTGTTTTTTTGGGTGAGCCTGGCCATAGCCTCCACTCAATGGGGTTATTTCTTTCTGTTTTTCATAAATGTAAACTTCAATAGCCCCGACCTGTTCTTCTTCTGCTACATGCCTCTGGCCGTTTACGCGTTGTCCATAGGTTTTCTGGCGTCACGCTATTACAGCATCAATGAGGCTTACCGTGCCTCCAGGTCCAACGTGGCGCGTGTGCATCGGGGCAGTCAGGTGCGCTATCTTGTCACAAACGGCGACAACATACTGTTGCGCGAGGTGGCGGACAGCCAGTGGGACACACCCTATATCGCTGAGGTGGCAACGCCCGATGTGAGCGAGGCGAAAGCCCGGGAGCGTTTCGACGCTATGGGCGGTCCGGCCGATGCCACACTGCGTTTTCTCTACGACAATACCGACAGCGCCGGCGAGCATTTCGCACATTTCGCAGTGTTTGTGCCCGATGAATCGAAGGATGCGGCGTGCCGCAGCGGCCGTTGGCTAAGCCTTTACGAAGTGGACAACTATCTGAATTCCGGCAGGCTCGCTCCCATGCTGGCCAATGAGCTGGTGCGTATATACACCATCACGATGGCATGGAAAACCTACGACCGCGAGGGACGCCGCCTATACCCGATAAAACATTACAAACCCATATTCCGTCTGCGGGATTTCAAGGAATGGGACGTGGACTACAACGACACATCCTGGCTTCAGGTGTCGGTGGAAAACGAGGACAAGCCCTTTTTCCGCGCCCGCAGGATATGGCGGAAATGTCATGATATCTTCCATCGCTGATGGAAAGGAGCCCGCTTGTCGTAATCACCGGACCCACCGCCTCGGGCAAGACACGCCGTGCGGTGGATGTGGCCCGTGCGGTAGGTGCCGAGATTATAAGCGCCGATTCGCGCCAGATATATCGCGGCATGGACCTTGGCACCGGTAAGGATCTTGACGAGTACGACGGTGTGCCGTACCATCTTATCGATATCGCCCCGGCAGGCTATAAATACAATCTATTCGAGTACCTGCGCGATTTCGACCTTGCCGAGGCCGATGTTCGTTCGCGTGGTCATGTGCCGCTGTTGTGCGGCGGCACCGGATTGTATGTGGAGAGTGTGCTCAAGGGGCTGCATCTTCCTGAAGTTCCGGCCGATGCTGAGCTGAGACGCGAGCTTGCTGCGTTTTCTCTTGAAGAGCTCACGGCCATGCTGGCGTCCATGAAGAACTTGCACAACACAACGGATGTGGACACGCCGCAACGGGCCATACGTGCCATTGAGATAGCGCGTTTCTACGAAGCCCATCCGGAGGCCGCCTGTGCGGCGGCCCCATCGCCCCGCGCGGATGCCGTGGTGGTGGGTGTGGACATACCCCGCGATGCCCGTCGCGCGCGCATCAGCGCTCGCCTGAAAGCGCGTTTCGAGGCGGGAATGACAGGCGAGGTGGAGGCGCTGTTGGCCTCAGGCGTCGCGCCGGACGACCTTATATATTATGGTCTGGAATATAAGTATATCACGCTGTATGTGACCGGCCGCATCTCACGGCAGGAAATGTATTCCGGGCTGGAAACTGCCATTCATCAGTTTGCCAAGAGGCAGATGACATGGTTTCGGGGAATGGAGCGCCGGTGCCATGCCATACACTGGCTTCCCTACGACATGCCGGCAGATGAATTTGTGGTGGAAGTAACCCGATTGATAAAAAATGCGTAGACTTCTGCTTTCCTGCCTGTTGGTTGCCATAGCGAGTGTGACAGCTCCTTGCTCCGGGCAGCTGCCGGCGCAGCTGCATGACATTGGCCACGTCACGGATCTGCGGGCGCATTGGCGCATAAAGCCGCTCTCTTCTGCCGCCACGCGGTGGGGCATAGTGTGGAATGTGGTCGACAGCGCTAATTACGAAGGAGCGGAAATAGTGCTGCTGGATGCGCGTTACGTCGATGCCTTCGGGCGCGAGAGTGCCGAGTTTCACCGCTATTCAGTGCGCGATGGAGCCGTTGTGGACGATGAGAAGACTGATTTCTCGCCGTCGTCGTCCATGCGCGATGGTGGCGGATCCATACGCGTGCGCCTTGATGCCGGAGCCGCGGTCGGACGTCTGGATGCCGGCTATGGAGTGCCCGACATAAGCATTCCGGTGGAGCTGCGCAGCAGCACCGGAATGGGATTCTATTGCGATGCCGGGTGCGATACCTTGCGTTGCGACTTCGAGTGCGACAAGGCAGATGTGCCTGAACCATCATCGTTTGCCGACATGGGAGAACTGAGGGCCTACCTGCGCGCATCGCAGGATGTGCGGGAGGCTGAATGGGTGTACTACGACCGCGATACCGATCCCAGGCGCGTGTCGCTCGGAAGTGCTTACCGTCTTGCCACAGTGTCCGATGGCTCCGGGGGCTATGACGTGATAGCGATCGACACCGTGGCCGGTGCCCGTCCTCAACTGAAGGCCCGTCTTGCGGCCACCGGTTTTATCGATGTCTACGACCTCACCTGGTACGATGCCTCAGGAGTGCCCATGGGACCGGAATGCTCGGCGCGTTTTGAAAATGCGTCGCTGCTGTCGTTCAGTTTCCCGCTATACAAGGCCACACTGCGTTTCCGAAGGGCCATAGCCACGGATTAAGTAGAGCGGTCCCGTGTAGCCGATTTATATAAAAGATTGATTCCAATACCCTCTAACTAAAAATTACATCCATGAAAATACATGCCGTTTTTAGCGCAGCTCTCGCGATGGTGGCCCTGAGCGGAGGGGCCCAGACACTTCCATATCAGAATCCGGAACTGTCGGCAGCCGAGCGTGCCGCCGATCTGTGCTCGCGTCTCACACTTGATGAAAAAGTGAAACTGACGATGCACAGTTCCCCAGCCATCGAACGCCTCGGCGTACCGTCATACGACTGGTGGAGCGAAGCGCTGCATGGCATAGGGCGTAATGGCATCGCTACGGTGTTTCCATCGTGCATAGGCATGGCCGCTTCTTTCGACGACGATCTTATCGAGCGCGTGTTTGCAGCCGTAAGCGACGAGGGGCGTGCGAAAAACACTCAGGCGCGTCACGATGGCACGGTAGGTCATTATCGTGGTGTCACGTTCTGGACGCCGAATATAAATGTGTTCCGCGATCCGCGGTGGGGCCGCGGACAAGAAACGTATGGTGAGGATCCGTACATGAACGGGCGCATGGGAGCACGCGTGGTGCGGGGCCTTCAGGGAGATGGCTCCGATCGATACTACAAGACCCTTGCGTGTGCCAAGCACTATGCGGTGCATAGCGGCCCCGAGGGCACACGCCATAGCTTCGACATCACCGATCTTCCGGCCCGCGACCTGTGGGAAACCTATCTGCCGGCCTTCCGTGTGCTGGTGCAGGAAGCCGATGTCCGTCAGGTGATGTGCGCCTATCAGCGTTTCGAGGGCAGCCCTTGCTGTGGCTCCGACCGCCTGCTGCAGAAAATCCTGCGCGACAAATGGGGGTACGACGGAGTGGTGGTCAGTGATTGTGGCGCCATCAATGACTTTTATGAGAAGGGCCACCACGAAGTGACGCCCGACGCTCCCTCGGCGGCAGCTCTGGGCGTGCGCAGCGGCACTGATGTGGAATGTGGCTGGAATGTATATCTCACTCTTAATGAAGCCGTGGCGAAAGGCCTTGTCGACGAAGCCGATATCGACCGTAGTGTGCGCCGGTTGCTTGAAGGGCGCTTTGCTGTAGGCGATTTCGATGCCGACTCTCTTGTGTCGTGGCGCGCCATACCGCAGTCGGTGATAGCCTGCGATGCCCACCGTGCTCTCGCGCGGCAAATGGCCCGCGAGCAGATGGTGCTGTTGAAAAACAATGGCATCCTGCCTCTTGACAAGAGCGCCGCCGGTCTCATGGTGATGGGACCCAATGCCGCAGACTCCACCATGCAGTGGGGCATATACTATGGTCAGCCAGCCCATACTGTCACCGCCCTGCAGGGCATACGCGCAAAGATTGGCGATGTGCCGTATGCAAATGGCTGCGGCATCACATCGATGCAGGCCAGCGAAAGTGTGTTCGACCGCATGCACACTCCCGACGGAGCTACCGGCATGAAAGCCCTTTACTGGAATAATGTGAAGCAGGAAGGCGATGCTGTCGCGAGCGTGCGTTATACCGCGCCGCTCGGTCTCAGCACAGGAGGCAACACCGTGTTTGCCCCCGGGGTGAATCTGAAGCACTTCAGCATGCGCATGAGCGGCACTTTTGAAGCCGACCGCGACGAAACACTGGAGATATTGCTGCGCAGCGACGATGAATTCCGCGTGATAGTGAACGGCGACACGCTGGCCCGAGGCTGGAATGCGGAGCGTCATCTCCACACCTTGCGCTTCGACACCGAGAAAGGACGCAGCTACGATATTGTGCTCGAGTATGCACAGCACGAGGAGGATGCCTTGCTCAACTTCGATATAGTGCGCTCGCGCGAGCGCACCGTCGAAGAGGTGGTAGCTTCAGCTGCGAACGCCGAAACTGTGATTTTTGTAGGCGGCATATCTCCGGAGTTCGAACGTGAGGAAGCTCCCGTGTCGGCCCCGGGCTTTATCAACGGCGACCGCACATCTATCGAACTTCCCGAAGCGCAGCGCATTCTGCTGCGTGCTCTCCACGATGCCGGTAAGCGCATTGTATTCGTCAACTGCAGCGGTGGCGCGGTGGGGCTGACCCCCGAAGCAGCTTTCTGCGACGCCATAGTGCAGGCATGGTATCCTGGCGAAGAGGGTGGCACGGCTCTTGCCGATGTGCTCTTCGGCGATTACAACCCACAGGGAAAACTCCCTGTCACCTTCTACCGCGATGATGCGCAGCTTCCCGATTTCGACGACTATCGCATGGAGGGGCGCACCTACCGCTACATGCGCACCTCGCCGCTCTATCCTTTCGGTTATGGATTGAGCTACACTACATTCGCCTATGGCACGCCGCGCTACGCCGATGGACGTGTGACGGTGGATGTCACCAATACCGGCCGGCTATCCGGCACGGAAGTGGTGCAGCTGTATCTGCGCCGTCCGGACGATATAGCAGGCCCCGACAAGACTTTGCGCGGTTATGAGCGTGTGGAGATTGAGCCCGGACAGACAAAGACTGTAGTCATAGACATGCCACGCGATGCCTTTGAGGTGTGGGACGAGGTATCCGGCGAAATGCGGGTTTTGCCCGGTGCCTACGAATTGCTCGTGGGTTCCTCCAGTGCCGACGGCTCGCTTCAGAAAATAGAGGTTGCATTATAGCGAAAAAATCTGTAATTTTGCAGTTGGAAAAAATAAACCTCAAAACAATAATAAAATGAGAAAGAATATTGTAGCCGGCAACTGGAAGATGAACACCACGCTGCCCGAAGGCGTGGCTCTCGCCAAAGAAGTGAACGAAGCCCTCAAGGGTGCCGACGCAAAATGTGATGTTATCATCTGCGTGCCCTTTACCCACCTTGCAAGTGTCAACGCTGTGATCGACAGCAATCTCGGCCTCGGTGCTGAAAACTGCGCCGACCACACTTCCGGTGCCTATACCGGCGAGGTGAGCGCCCCCATGGTTGCCTCCACCGGTGCAAAATATGTGATTCTCGGCCATAGCGAACGCCGCCAGTACTACGGCGAGACTTCCGCAATCCTCCGCGAGAAGCTCGCTCTCGCCCTTGCCAACGGTCTCAAGCCCATCTTCTGCGTTGGCGAAGTGCTCGAGCAGCGCGAAGACGGCAGCTACAACGATGTGGTTAAGGCCCAGATTGAAGAGGCTCTCTTCCAGCTCACTCCTGAAGAATTCAGCAACGTGATCCTCGCCTACGAACCCGTATGGGCTATCGGTACCGGCAAGACCGCTACCGCCGACCAGGCTCAGGACATGCACGCCCACATCCGCAACGTCATCGCCGGCAAGTACGGCAAGGAAGTGGCCGACAACACCAGCATCCTCTACGGCGGCAGCTGCAAGCCCTCCAACGCCAGCGAACTCTTCGCAAAACCCGACGTTGACGGTGGTCTCATCGGTGGCGCTGCCCTCAAGTGCGCCGACTTCATGGGTATCGTTGAAGCTTTCAACTGATCCATACTCCTCCCCATTCATCACAATGGCCACCGGAATCCGGCGGCCATTGTCGTATTCTGACATCCGGTTTCGGCCTGTTTTAGATGTAATTCTCATTTTTTAATTCTGAGGCTGTGAAATATTTAGTATCTTTGCAATTTGAAAATTATACTGAATTATGAGAAAATACGTCGCCATAGTGCTTTTTGTGATGTGCGCCGCAGCCGGCGGTGCGCTCCGTGCCGCGGAAGCTGCTGATACAGCATGCGTAGCAACCATTGTGGAACGCATCAATGCCTCCGGCCACATGCAGGTGCATCATCCTGCCGCTATGGATGCCAGGCTGCAGAAGGCAGCGGAGCCCGAAGCCACCGACGAGCCTTCGGAAAGCCGTATGGCCGCCCAGGGCCGTGCCGGATATCGTATTCAGGTGTTCGACGACAACGATCCCCGCACGGCACGCACCGAGGCACAGAACCGCAAGCGCCTGATGGATACGCGCTTCCCCGAGTGGCACAGCTACGTGCAGTTTAATTCGCCTTATTGGCGGGTGAAAGTGGGCGATTTCCGCTCTCGTGCCGAGGCGGAGGGCGCCATCGAGGATATGCGCCGCGCATTTCCCTACATGAGCGGGCAGCTGCGCATTGTGCGCGACCGTATTAACGTTGCTGAATGACTATGAACGAAAATCTTACTCCCGAGGAGCGCGTGGAGCGCATAGCAGGGCATTTTAGTGAAATAATATCGCTGTTGGGCGAAGATACGTCGCGCGAAGGACTTGTGAAAACGCCGATGCGCGCGGCCAAGGCTCTATGGTATGTCACCAAAGGTTATCGCGAGAGTGCCGAGGATGTGATGCGCCAGGCCATGTTTGAGCACGACGGCTCGCAGATGATCGTGGTGCGCGACATTGAATTCTACTCTTTGTGCGAGCATCACATGCTGCCGTTTTTCGGTACAATTTCGTTGGGTTATCTGCCCAAAGGGCGCATAATAGGGCTGAGCAAGCTGGCGCGTTGCGTGGAGGTGTTCGCCCGCCGTTTGCAGGTGCAGGAACGCCTCACGGCCGAGGTGTGCCGCGCCGTGCAGCGTGAGATCGGCGCCGAAGGCGTGATGGCCGTATGCCGCGCGCGTCATCTGTGCATGCAGATGCGTGGTGTGGAGAAGCAGAGTTCCTCTACAGTCACCACACATGCTGAAGGGCTTTTCGCTACTGATGCGGCTCTCCGCGCCGAGTTTCTTCAGGCCATAGGCGGCTATGGCGCTTGACATCATCTGGCTCATCGCCGGGCTCCTGCTGATACTTTGGGGCGCATCGGCCCTTACCGATGGTGCATCTGCCATCGCGCGGCGCCTGGGTGTAAGCGATCTCATTGTGGGGCTCACCGTGGTGAGTTTCGGCACCTCCGCTCCTGAGCTCACGATAAGCGTTGTGAGCTCTCTCAATGGTAATGCCGGGCTTGCCATCGGCAATATAGTAGGCAGCAATATCTTCAATATCTGCGCCATCGTAGGTGTCACAGCATTGCTGCGTCCGGTGGCCGTGGAGCGTGGCCTCATGGCCAACGAGATTCCTCTTGTGGTGCTGTCGTCGCTGGTGCTTCTGGCCATGGGGTCCGGAGTGTGGCTCGATGGTGCATCGGCAGCTGTGCTGACACGCGTCGACGGAGTGTTGCTACTGTCGTTTTTCGCTGTGTTCATGCGCTATGTGTTTGCCTCGGCCGGCTCCGGAAAAGAATCTGCCGGCGACACGTCTGTCAAGGAAATGAAAGTGTGGAAGGCCATTGCGCTGACATTGGCGGGACTTGGTGCGCTGATTTTCGGTGGCGATAAATTTGTGGACGGTGCGTCCGGGATAGCATCCTCTCTCGGTGTGAGCGATGCCGTGATAGGCCTTACCATTGTAGCTGCCGGCACTTCATTGCCGGAACTTGCCACGTCTGTTACTGCCGCGCTGAAAGGCCGCACCGGTATAGCCATAGGCAATGTGATAGGCTCCAATATCTTCAACGTGTTTATGGTGCTGGGAGCATCGGCCACAGTGCGCGAGCTTCCTTTCGGCGACATTGGCATGCCCGACCTTCTGCTGCTGTGTGCGGTAAGCGTCATGTTCTGGCTATCGGGCCGCGTGTTCGGCCGTCATGTGATCACCCGTGGCGAGGGCGCGGCTTTTGTAGCTGTATATGCCGCGTATATGGTGTGGGTGGTTATTTCCGCCGTCTGATTCCTATTACGAAACTGCCAAAAGCAAGCAGTGCGAGCACTCCGAGATAGGCGAGTGTCATGGCTGTGGCCAGACGTCCGTCGTCCGGTCTGCTGATATTTTCCAGTGCATTCGTGTCCTCAGGGGCACATTCTGTCAGGTCGGCGTCCAGCGATGAGAGGTTTCGTTTCCATTGTATTATCCCGTCGCGCAGATAAACAGCGCCCATATCGCCTCGCACGAGGGTCTTCAAGTCTGTATCCTCGGCCGTATAGGCTTCAAAATGTGGGGCGGCCAGCAGTTTCCACTCCTGCAGGCCGGCAGTCGAGGTGCCCACGATGGCCACAGCAGTGGCGCCGTGTATGGCAGCATAGTCGGCAAGATCGTTGGCGAAGCGCGAACGTGTTAGGAAATGCTCTCCGGGGTCCGGCACCACAAATACGAGCAGATCGCCTTCGGCTTCAAAGATGTCGGTTTCCTCGCCGTCTTCTCCGAACACCGGGAATGCCGGGCCGGCATCCTCGGCAGCATTGCCGGCTGGAGAAATGTATGTCCAGGTGCTGTCCGGCAGTTCATCCACGGCAAATTCCCGGCGCGTGCCGTCTTTCTCGTATATAAGCGTGATGTCGTCGCCTGCATCGGCATACATGGATGTGCCGAGCGGGTAGGGGCGGAAATCGGCTACGGGCTGCACATTGTAGCCCACGGCTGCAAGGGCGAGGGCGTATATCACGCTGGATGCCACAACAGCCCATTGCACGGATGGATGGAACGGGCTTCCGCAACTGGCGTTGCGTCGCAGCAACCACACGCATGCGTAGGCGAGCACAACGTTTTTCAGAAAGGTGGTGGTGTTGTCTAATATTATCAGGTCTCCGAAGCAGCCGCAGTCCGACACTGGATCGGCTATGGCTATGTATGCCGTGAGAGGCAGCATGAAGCACATCACTGCCGTAGCGGCTATGGCGGAACTATGGCGCAGCACGCCTGTGATCACGCAGGCACCAATAGTGAATTCAAGAGCGCCGAGGGCCACCGCACCCATTACCACTGGCTCGTGCGGAATATCGTGCATCCCCCATGCGGCAAAATATTCCAGCAATTTATAGAGAGTGCCGTAGGGGTCGACGCTTTTGGCCCATCCGCCTATGATAAAAGCCGTGCCGACAATAAGGCGGCACAGCCATGTGACGACGATGCGCCAGGAGGGGCACTCAGCAGCTTTCGCCGCTTTCGGTGAGTTTGATGATTCCGAATACGGCATAGTTGAGCATGTCCATATAGTTTGCGTCGATACCCTCGCTCACAGTGGTGCGTCCGTTGTTGTCCTCGATTTCTTTTGTACGTTCGATTTTTGTGAGTATGAGGTCGGTGTAGCTGAGCACCCGCATGGCACGCCATGCCTCGCCGTAATCGTGGTTTTTGGCCGTCATAAGTGCGCGCGCGCGTGCTGCCACGGTGTCATAGAGGTCAAGAGCCTCGGCAGGCGTTATATCCTTGCCATCGGCAAATCCGCGTTCGAGCTGTATTATGCCCACTATGGAGTAGTTCACGATGGCTATGAACTCTGGCAGGATGCCTTCGCCCACGGCCGATTCGCCGGTGGTCTCAAGAGTGCGGATACGCTTGGCTTTTATGAACAGCTGGTCGGTGACAGCCTGCGGGCGCAGAATGCGCCATGAGGCGCCGTAGTCTTCAAGCTTGCGGCTGAATATGTCGCGGCAGCGCCGGAGGGCTTCGTCAAATTGCCGGTTAGTGTCGGGAGTGGTCATGGCAGGGGGTGTCAGTCGTCGGTTGTTGTGATTTCGCATTCGCACATCTCATCGTATTCTTCCCATCGCGGGTCGTTCTCCGCCGATATCTCCAATGGCAAGAGAGGTAGCGGAGCAAGAGCCTCGTTCAGCTTCTTGTTGAAGATGTTGGTGCTGAGAGTGTAGAATACCCATGTGCGTTCTCCCGCTCCGGTGTAGATCCCGGTGAGAACGGCCACAGGGTCCTTCGCAAGCACCTCTGTGAAGCCGTCGGTGGCAACGCCCATTGTCTCGGCATCGGCATCGGACGGCATTCCGGCAGGCGCATAGCGCCATGCCACGGTCACGCGGATGGAGAAACGCGGGTTGTTTCGGTACTTGGCAATGTCTCGCCTGCCTGTGACCATTACTATCTGGCCATCGGGGGCTTCGGCAGGGGCTGTCCACCAATCGTTCATGTGTCGGGAAGTGTATTTGATGCGTGTGTATATAAAAATCGCAGGCGCAATTCTGCGCGCGGGACGGCGTATAAGCCGGGTTATGTGGGCGGCGCGTTTTCCATGTTTCAGGATCCACGCCGGCCCGTCCGTCATTTATCTGAGCAGTCTACCCCCCGGCACCGGGCGAGCAGCCCGTCGGAGCCGAAGCCCCCTGCCGGTGTACTTGACCTTGCAACCCGCAAGACGTGCGGCACGCCATATCGCTGTGGCGCCCGGTGGGCTCTTACCCCGCCTTTTCACCCTTGCCGTCGGCCCCCGGAGGAGCCGCTTGGGCGGTTGTTTTCTGTCACATTACTCTACCGTTGCCGATAGCTCCCCGAAGGGAGTGCGGTGCTCTTTGTTGCCCGGACTTTCCTCCCCCGCCTCATGCGTGCGGGAGCGACGGACCCGCCATCCCGGCGCAGACTTGAGCCTGCGAATTGTGGGATGCGTGTGGTCTACACGTAGCCGCGGATGATGCCGCGGCTGGCGTTGCGCACAAAGAGGATTATCTCGTCGCGCTCCTTCGAGGCGGGCAACTCGGCCTCGATGCGTTCGATGGCATCGGTGTTGTTGAGGCCCGAGAGATAGAGGTAGCGGTAGATTTCCTGAATGTCGCGGATGGTCTCGTTGCTGAAGTTGCGCCGGCGCAGGCCGATGCTGTTGACGCCGGCGTAGCGATGGGCTCGCGTGCGGCCTTGACATAGGGCGGGATGTCCTTGTTGACCAGCGCGCCGCCCTGAAGCATGACGTGCGGAGCCGATGTGGCAGAACTGGTGGACGAGGGCGCCGCCGCCGATCACGGCGAAGTCGTCGACCACCACCTCGCCTGCCAGCTGTGTGGCGTTGCTCATGATGACGTTGTTGCCCACGGCGCAGTCGTGCGCCACGTGGCAGTAGGCCATGATGAGGCAGTTGTTGCCAACAGTGGTGCGGCCGCGTGCGGCGGTGCCGCGGTTCACGGTGACGCACTCGCGTATGGTGGTGTTGTCGCCGATGATGGCCAGTGTGTCCTCGCCGCGGAACTTGAGGTCCTGCGGTATGGCGCCGATCACCGCTCCCGGGAAAATGGTGCAGTTACGGCCTATGCGGGCGCCTTCCAGAATGGTCACATTGCTGCAGATGCGCGTTCCTTCGCCTATCTCGACGTTGGCGTCGATGGTGACGAACGGATCGATTACGACGCTCTGCGCTATTTTGGCGGCGGGGTGTACGTAAGCTAAAGGTTGTTTCATAGGTGTTTACTTGTTTTTGATGATCTGCGCCATGAACTCGCACTCGCACACGATCTTCTCGCCTACGAAAGCGCGTCCTTTCATCACGGCCATGCCGCGGCGCAGTTCGGTCATGAACGATACGTGGAAGATGAGCGTGTCGCCGGGCACCACCTTCTGACGGAACTTCACGTTGTCGATCTTCATGAAGTAGGTGGAGTAGCGTTCGGGTTCGTCGACGGTGCTGAGCACGAGCAGGCCGCCGGTCTGGGCCATGGCCTCGACGAGCAGCACACCGGGCATGACGGGTTCCTGCGGGAAGTGGCCCTGGAAGAAGGGCTCGTTGGTGGTGACGTTCTTGACGCCCACGATATAGTTGTCGCCCTTCTCGATGATCTTGTCGACAAGCAGGAAGGGATAGCGGTGGGGCAGGTGCTCGCGGATGCGGTTGTTGTCCATCAGCGGGGTGGCGTTGGGATCGTAGGCCGGGGCCTGTATGTCCTGGCGCTTGATGTCGCAACGCAGATCCTTGGCCAGACGCGTGTTGATGGCGTGTCCGGGCTTTGTGGCTATGACCTTTCCCTTGAGAGGACGACCAATGAGAGCGAGGTCGCCTACGATGTCGAGGAGTTTGTGGCGGGCAGGCTCATTGTCGTGTGTGAGGGGCTTGGAGTTGATGTAGCCGAATCCGTCGACGGTGCGGCGTGCCACACCCATGGTGTCGGCTATCTTGTCCAGGCTCTCCTGGCTGAGGGGGGAATCGTAGATCACGATGGCGTTGTCCAGGTCGCCGCCTTTGATATAGCCGGCCTGCACGAGGGGCTCGATCTCCCGCACGAATACGAAAGTGCGTGCATCGGCAATCTCTTTGCCGAACTCTTCGAGATGCTCCATGGATGCGTACTGGTTGGAGAGCACGGGCGATTCGAAGTTGACCTTCACTTCCACGCTGAATTCGTCGTCGGGAAGGATGAGTATTTTGGAGCCGGTGGCTTCGTCGGCTATTTCAATTTTGTGTTTCACCACATAGTAGTCCTTGTCGGCCTTCTGTTCCTGCAGTCCGGCTTGCGCTATGGCATCGAACCAGGGACGGGCGCTGCCGTCGAGAATGGGCACTTCGGGAGCGTTTACGCGAATGAGCGCGTTGTCCACGCCGGAAGCATAGAGTGCAGCCATGAGGTGCTCGATGGTGCTGACGGAGGTCTCGCCGCGGGCTACAACGGTGCCTCGCTGCGTGTTCACAACGTTTTCCGCGAGAGCGTCCACAATGGGCTCGCCTTCGAGGTCGGTACGCTGGAATTTGTATCCGTGGCCTTCGGGAGCAGGCATCACGGTGGCTTCCACAGTGGCGCCTGTGTGCAGTCCTTTACCGGAGAGTGTGAAGGGGGTGCTGAGAGTGAGTTGCTTCATTGCTGTATGTTGTTATTTTTTTATTTCTTTTTCGAGTGCTGCCAGACGGGCGAAAGCATCGGGGAGGCGCTTGAGGTACACGGCCTGGCGCGCGAAGTCGCCGGCAGGAACAGCGGGGTAGCCCATGAGGCGGGCACCGTCGGCCACATTGTTCGGGATGCCGCTCTGGGCGCCTATCTGCACATGGTCTCCCACGCTGATATGTCCGGCAAAGCCCACTTGTCCGCCCACCATGCAATGGCTGCCGAGTTTTGTGCTTCCGGCTATGCCGCTCTGGGCTGCCATGACGGTGTGGGTACCGATCTCCACATTGTGGGCCACCTGGATGAGGTTGTCGAGTTTTGTGCCTTGACCTATGCGTGTGGCGCCCATTGTGGCGCGGTCGACTGTGGTGTTGGCGCCGATTTCCACATCGTCGGCTATCTCGACGATTCCGATCTGCGGTATTTTGCTGTAGCTGCCGTCAGCTTCAGGAGCGAACCCAAAGCCGTCGGACCCTACGACAACGCCCGCATGCAGCACGCAACGCGCGCCCACACGGCAGTTGTGGTAGATTTTCACGCCGGGATAGAGCACGGTGTCGTCGCCGATGGTTGCTCCGGCACCGACATATGCCTGGGGATAGATTTTTACATTGCGTCCCAGACGGGCCCCCGCGCCTATATATGCAAACGCACCGATATAGGCACCCTCGGGAATCTCGACGCCTTCGGCCACGAAACTGGGCTGCTCGATGCCGGTGGGACGTGCGTTGACCACGGCGTCTACCATCTGCAGGAGCCGCGAAAGGGTGGAGTAGGGGTCGTCCACCCGTATAAGTGTGGCGGCCACAGGGCGTTCGGCCACAAAATCGCGGCGCACGAGCACTATTGACGCGCGTGTGTCGTAGATGTGGTGGGTGTATTTGGGATTTGCCAGGAATGTGATGGCACCGGGATACCCTTCCTCTATCTTGGCAAAATTATCGACGGAGGCATTCTCATCGCCCTCGACGGTGCCGCCGACTGCGGCGGCTATCTGGCTTGCAGTGAATTTCATTTTCGGATGCTCAAAACTTCTGCAAAGTTGCTAAAAAAAATCCAAACGGCAGCTATATACGCCCCGAAAAGTTGCCCGTATAGGCAGTTTAGAGCATATATGGTGACAAATAGCCGAGCGCAGCCCCCGGCTACACTTCGTTAAGGTCGTGGCCCATGCGTTCTTTTTTGGTGTGCATGTAGCGGAAATTGTAGGGATTCGGAGCCACTTCTATGGGCACATTTTCCACCACTTCCAACCCGTAGCCTTCGAGACCGATGCGTTTTATGGGGTTGTTGGTGAGCAGACGCATCTTGCGTATGCCGAGCAGATTGAGAATCTGTGCCCCCACGCCGTAGTCGCGCTCGTCGGCGTCGTGGCCAAGGTGGATGTTGGCTTCGACCGTGTCGAGGCCTTGCTCCTGAAGCTTGTAGGCGCGTATTTTGTCCATGAGGCCGATGCCGCGTCCTTCCTGGTTGAGGTAGACCACGGCGCCGCGTCCCTCCTTCTCTATCATCTGGAGGGCCCGGTGCAGCTGCTCGCCGCAGTCGCAGCGCATGGAGCCGAAGATGTCGCCGGTGGCGCAGGATGAGTGCACGCGCACCAGCACGGGCTCGTCGGTGTGCAGGTCGCCTTTGATGATGGCGATGTGCTCGAGGCCGTTGCTTTTCTGGCGGAAGGGTATGAGGCGGAAATGGCCGTAGGCTGTGGGCATGTCCACTTCCACGCCTTCTTCCACGAGCTGTTCGTTGGCCATACGGTAGGCGATGAGGTCGCGTATGCTCACAAGCTTCATGCCCCATGCATCGGCATGGGCTCGCAGCTCGGGCAGACGCATCATGCTGCCGTCGTCGGCCATTATCTCCATCAGCGCAGCTGCGGGGGCAAGGCCTGCGAGGCGTGCCAGATCGACGGCTGCCTCGGTGTGGCCCGCACGGCGCAGCACGCCCTGCTCCTGAGCGTACAGGGGGTTTATGTGGCCCGGGCGGCCGAATGTGGCGGGAGTGGATGTGGGGTCGGCAAGGGCGCGTATGGTGGCGCAACGGTCGTGGGCGCTCACGCCGGTGGTGCAGCCGTCGAGTTTGTCGACGGTGACAGTGAACGGAGTGCCCAGCACCGAAGTGTTGTTTTCCACCTGGTGGGGCAGATCGAGTTCTTTCGCGCGGTTTATAGTGATGGGCGCGCAGAGTACGCCGCGCGCGTTTTTGAGCATGAAATTGATCTGCTCGGGGGTTACTTTTTCTGCGGCAACGATGAAGTCGCCTTCGTTCTCGCGGTCTTCATCGTCGACCACGATCACCATTTTTCCGGCACGTATGTCGGCAATAGCATCTGCTATGGCGTCAAGCTTGATTTTCTGTTGCATCATTTTCGGGTGCATTGAAAAGATTTGTCAGTTTTCGCGTTGTATCTTCAATCACGGCCATGCGCGAGGGCGTGGCGCGGAATGGATATTGATTCAGGAGATTTATCACCCGGGTGTCGCGCGAGTTTGAGAGATAGTCCACGAGGTTGTTTAGCCCGGCGTTAAGCGACGCTGTGGTCTTGCCGGCGAAAATGCGCCTCCATCTGGGACGGCTGCTGAGCTCGGCCTGCACTTTTGCCTCAGCTTCCGCCTGGGTGTTCAGCAGGGCGAGTGCATGTGCGGGCTGCACCTCTTCTATGATCATCTCTTTTACTTCAAGTGTGCGCGGCAGTTCGCGGCCGGTGATGCGGCGCATCAGAGCCACATAGGCGTCGAAGTTGAACACGGCGCTGTCGCCCACGGCTTTGTAGGTGAAAAAGACACCCATCGGCAGCAGCACCATGGAGCTGAGCCATATGCCTTCCCACACCTCCACTTTGCCGTCGCGGGCCATCTTGTAGCCGGCGTTGTCGATTATGAAATACACAATGAACAGCAACACGCTCACCACCAGCGGAGTGCCCAGGCCGCCCTTCTTGATGATGGCGCCGAGAGGGGCACCGATGAAGAAGAATATGAGGCAGGCGAACGAAAGGGTGAATTTTCGCTGAAGCTCGATTTCGTGGCGCCGCATAAGTTTGGCCTGGTCGTTGAGGGCGAGGCTCCGGAACTCATATTCCTGACGTTGTCTCTTGGCCATGGACAGCGCCTGAGTGAGGTATGTCTTGGCCATAGCCGGCGTGGGCGCGCCGAACACTGAGTCGAGATCTATGTCCTCCGCGCGCAGCCTTGTGTGGGTGGCGCGTCCCGGCGCGTGGCGCGACGCAGCGAAGCCGCGGTTGCTGCCTATGCCCATGACGGGGGCCTTTTTAAGGTCGGCGGCATAGACACCGCCTATGCTGTCCACCTGCATGCCTATGCTGTCGATGCTGGCGCGTAGCTGGCTGATGTTCTGTCCCACGTATTGGCTGCGTATGCCGCCTTCGTCCATACGGTTGAAATTGGCGTCGAAGGCAAAGTATATCTGCTTGTCGGCGAAGTTCTCGCGGCGGAACGGCATGTAACGTGCCGATGCATTGCCCATGGAATTGTCGCGCAGGTTTTCAAACATCTCTCCATGGTAGAGGTGCAGAAACAGGCGGGTCTTGTCCTCCGTGAAACTGAATTTTCCGCTGTCGGCGAGAATCACGCGAGAGTTGTCCAACCCGTTGGTCACATCATATATTATCATGTCGTAGAGCATACCCGTCTCGGGATTTTTGTGCTCTATGTACAGGTTCATGTTGGGGATCTGGTCGTAGAAAGATCTCTCCGGGATTTCCACTTCCGGCGATTTTTGTCTCACGCTGAACAGCAGCGTGTACATGCGGCTCTGGGCTATGGGCAGCACATTGTTCTGGAAGAAGAAAGCGCCTATGCTGATGAGCACCATCAGCACGATGAGCGGACGCATGATCTTGAACAGCGACACGCCCGAGGCCTTCATGGCCGTGAGCTCAAATTTCTCGCCGAGGTTGCCGAATGTCATGAGCGATGCCAGCAGGACGGCAAGCGGTAGGGCCGTGGGCACGAATGTGACTGCGGCATAGAAGAATAGTTCGCCCAGTACGTCTATCGACAGTCCTTTTCCCACAAGGTCGTCGATGGTGCGCCACAAAAACTGCATGAGCACCACGAAGAGCGATATGAAAAATGTCATGGTGAACACCGGCAGAAACCGCTGCAACATGAACGTATATAGTCGCTTTATTCTGAACATTATCGGTATAAGGGCATAAAACGCTGCAAAGATACTGATTTTTTGCCGGACAATCCTAAAAAAAGCGCCGTGTGCCCAACAATATTTGTTATTACCGTGTTTTAATTAAAATTTAACATCACTGATATGAAAAAATCTTTACTCATAGCGGCAGTTGCCGCTTTTGCACCGGTAGCCATGATGGCGCAGGCTGCTGAATTAGGGAAAATATATGTGGTTCCGGTGGATGCCGCCGGAAAACTCCCGGCAGCTGTCGAAGGTGGCTATGAGGGAATGGTGGAGATGACCGGTGGCAGCGTGGCCGGCGGAATGTCGGCCAAGGAAGTGGCCATCAATGGCGCAGGCTTCATCTTCTATGCCGCCGGTACCTCTGAAAGCGGTGGAGCTGCCGCCACCACCTATGGACTGCCTATATGGGCGGTGCGTCCTGCCATTATCGGTATGGAGAATCCGCTCAACATCACCGGAGGGTACGCTCCCGTGCCGGTGGGTGTGTATGATATCACTTTTTATCAGCTTCCCGGATATAACTATTTCAACGTGGTGCGCTCCGACGAGCCCACTGTGGTGGATTATCCGTCGCAAGTCTATATCGTGAGCCAGAACGGCTCCCAGATAGCGGTTCCCGGTGCCGACGGTGTCTACTCCGATGATCTTGTGCTTCCGGCCTCTTTCCGTGTGTCGTACGAGCCCGACTACGACCTGAAAGCCGCTATCTACGGACCTGCTGCCGGCACTACCCTTGTCAACGACGAGGAGCTGCCTCTCGCACTCAGGGAAAACACCGGCGCTGTAATATCATACGCTGCCGATGGCGGCCTGAAATCCGGCGATAAAGTCAATGTCACCATAAATATTCTTCCGGGCAGCGAAAGCATCCTTGTGAAGAAAATCAAGACCACAGCTATCAGCGATATCGAAGCCGACGGCGACGCCCCCGCAGTTTATTACGATCTCGGTGGCCGCGCCCTTTCCGGCACGCCTTCCGCACCCGGTGTTTACATCGTGCGCCGTGGCGGGAGTGTGAGCAAGGTTGCCGTGGGCGTCCTTTAGGCCCCCGTATCCACATTCAGGATTTTCTTTTCTGCCATAACTATATACGACCGCAGCCCGGAGCCGTGAGGTTCCGGGCTGCGGCACGTCCATGCGATAGCCATCACATGGCGTAGCGCTGCTGTAGTTGCTCAAGCTCCATTCCGGCGAGTTCCCACAGGCTCATGGCGTTTTCGAGGGCCTTGTTGGCTGCGGCATGGCGGTCGTATATGTCAGGAGGCGTGTTGCCGGCTGCTATCTCAGCCTCTATGGCTGCTATTTCGCCCTCCAGGCGTGTGATGTCCGCTTCAGCCTCGTCTACGCGTTTCTGCGCCCGCCGCAGGGTCTTCTCGCGCTCCCTCTGCTCGGCATAGCTCAGGCGAGGCTTGGCCGACGATGCCTCTGCCGCAGCCGGGGCTGCGGTGGTCTTTTTCTCCGGCTTGGGCTGCTCGGCCGGTTTGTTGCGCTCAAGCTCATGCAGCGAGGCAATGCGTTTCTTTTCAAGAAATTCGTAGATGCCACCGAGGCATTCGCGCACGCGGCCGCCGCCGAATTCGTAGACCTTCTCACCAGGCCGTCAAGAAACTCGCGGTCGTGGCTCACCACTATCACCGTGCCGTCGAAGTCCTTGATGGCCTGCTTGAGTATGTCCTTGGTCTTCATGTCGAGATGGTTGGTGGGCTCGTCGAGTATGAGCAGATTGACGGGCTCGAGCAGCAGCCGTATCATGGCCAGGCGCGTTTTCTCACCGCCGCGCAGCACCTTGACTTTCTTGTCGGAAGCTTCGCCGCCGAACATGAAGGCGCCAAGGATGTCGCGTATCTTGAGGCGGATGTCGCCCACGGCCACGCGGTCGATGGTGTCGAACACGCTGATGTCTCCGTCGAGCAATTGTGCCTGGTTCTGGGCAAAATAGCCTATTTTTACATTGTGTCCCACCTTAAGGTGCCCGGTGAAGGGAATCTCGCCCATGATACATTTCACGAGCGTCGACTTGCCCTCGCCGTTCTTGCCCACGAAGGCCACCTTCTCGCCGCGGCGGATGGTGAAGGTGCATCCGTCGAACACCTGATGCTCTCCGTAGGCTTTTCCCACGTCCTCAAGTATCAGCGGGAAATCGCCCGAGCGCGGGGCCGGCGGAAAGCGCAGGCTGAGGTGCGAGGTGTCCACTTCGTCCACCTCTATGCGCTCTATCTTGGCCAGCTGCTTCATGCGGCTCTGCACCTGCACGGCTTTGGTGGCTTTGTAGCGGAAGCGCTCTATGAAGTCTTCGGTGTCGTGTATCTGTTTCTGCTGGTTCTGGTAGGCTCGCATCTGCTGCTCTATGCGCTCGCGGCGCAGCTCCACAAAGTGAGAGTAGTTCACGGCATAGTCGTAGATCTTGCCCAGAGATATCTCTATGGTGCGGTTGGTCACATTGTCTATGAAGGCGCGGTCGTGGCTCACCAGCACCACGGCCTTGGCCTTGGTGACAGGAAATTCTCAAGCCACTGTATCGATTCGATGTCGAGGTGGTTGGTGGGCTCGTCGAGCAGCAGCACGTCGGGGCGCTGCAGCAGGAGTTTTGCGAGCTCGATGCGCATGCGCCATCCGCCGGAGAATTCAGCTGTCGGGCGGTCGAAGTCGGAGCGCACGAATCCCAGGCCCATGAGTGTCTTCTCCATTTCGGCCTCGCAATTGTCGCTGCCGCTCATGGCGAGTTGCTCCGACAGAGCGCTCATCCGCTCTATCAGGGCGTGGTAGCCCGGCGAGTCGTAGTCGGTGCGTTCGGCCATCTCGGCCGTCATGGCATCTATGCGGGCCTGCATTCCGTCGATATGCGAGAATGCCTTGCGCACCTCTTCCTTTACGGTGAGGGTGTCTTCCAGTACCATCTGTTGCGGGAGGTATCCCACCGATACATCCTGCGGCACGGCCACAGTGCCCGATGTAGGGCGCTGAAGGCCGGCTATGATTTTAAGCATGGTGCTCTTGCCCGCTCCGTTTTTGCCTACGAGGGCTATTTTGTCGCGCGGGTTGATGACGTAGCTGATGTTGTCGAAAAGCGATTTGGCGGAAAATTCCACCGACAGGTTGTTTATCGAAATCATGTCGCAAAGGTACAAAAAATAGCCGATACGGCAGTAATGGACCCGTTATCTGTTGACTATCCCTACCTGCCGGCGCACGCTTTCCTCATGAACGGCTGCGAGCACGGCACGCACAAAGTCGGGGTTGAGGCCGCGCTCGGCAGCCTGGTTGCAGCGCTTGTCGATGAGGGCCTTATAGCGGTCGGGCTGCACCACGGCTATGCCTTCGCGCTGCTTGTGGAGCCCTATCTCGTCGCTTACGGCCATACGCTCGGCGAGGATGTCGAGGAGGCGGTCGTCGATGCGGTCTATTTCCTCGCGCATGGCCTCGAGACGGTCGGAGGAGGTGCCTGCATTGCTGCGCAGCTTAAGTGTTGCAATGATATCGGCAAGCTCCGTAGGCGTGATCTGCTGTCGGGCATCGCTCAGCGCCGCTCCCGGGCAGCAGTGGCATTCCACCATAAGGCCGTCGAATCCCATGTCCATGGCCTGCTGCGCCAGCTCGCCCACAATCTCGCTGCGTCCGCCTATGTGGCTTGGGTCGCACAGCAGGGGTAAGCCCGGGATGCGGCGGTGCAGCTCTATGGGCACCCGCCAGATGGGCGAATTGCGGTAGTACGTCTCGCCGTAGGCGCTGAAGCCGCGGTGCACCGCTCCGAGGCGCGTTATACCTGCGGCGTTGAGTCTCTCGAGAGCTCCTATCCACAGGTCGATGTCGGGGCTGACAGGATTTTTTACGAGCACAGGGATGTTTCGTCCGCAGGCGCGTAGAGTGTCGGCTATCTCCTGTACGGCAAACGGATTGGCGGTGGTGCGCGCACCTATCCATAGGACGTCGATTCCGGCGCTGAGAGCGGCATGCACGTGGGCGGCCGTGGCCACTTCCGTGGCGGCGAGCATTCCGCAGCTGCGTGCCGCATGCATTATCCAGGGCAGCGCATTCTCGCCATATCCTTCAAATCCTCCCGGCTTGGTGCGCGGCTTCCATGCGCCGGCGCGCAGCACGCGCACCCCGGCCTCACGCAGGGCAATGGCCGTGAACATCATCTGCTCTTCGCTCTCGGCGCTGCACGGGCCCGCAATGATTATGGGACGGCGCGAGTGGGCGCCGTCGGGCAGTTCGATGGGGTCGAGTGTCATTTCGCGTTGTCGGCTTCATTGATGCCTGTGCCCACGGGCACCTGACGGCGGAAGGCTTCCTTGAAGGATATCATGGTCTCGGTGCGTGCGAGGCCCAATGCCTGTATCTGGTCTTGCAGGATGGTGAGAAGATGGTCGTTGTTGCGGGCGTATAGTTTCACGAATATGTCGTATTGCCCGGTGGTGAAGTGGCATTCCACCACTTCGGGTATCTTGCGCAACTCGGAAATCACGTGGTTGAATTGCGCCGGGTCGCGCAGGTAGAAACCTACGTAGGCGCATGTCTCATAGCCTACTGCCGCCGGGTTCACCAGACATTCCGAGCCTTGAATCACACCCGCTGCCGTGAGACGCTGGATGCGCTGGTGCACGGCGGCACCGCTGACGCCACACTCGCGGGCTATTTCCAGATAAGGTTTACGGGCGTTGGCCGAAAGCATCCTCAGAATGCTAAGGTCAAGTTTGTCGAACTGTTGGCGGTTCATGGCTGAATTATTTTCTTATTATAAGAATAGTTGAAAATATGCTTGCAAAATTACTGTTTTTACGCCATATCTGCAAATAACTGCAGGTGTTTCGCTGTTTGTCGAAGCAAAAATCTGGACCGCCGTTGGTGCCAGTTTTAAAAAAACGCAAATTTGTCGGATTTTTTTTCATCATTTGCGTTCTAAATAATATCTTTGCATCGGATTTCAACATGAGGTCCCACGCAACACAGCACAAAACCATCTCAAAATATGATTTTCAATTTTCGCATTGTATCCGACGAAGTCGACAACTTCAAACGTGAAATCAAAATTGACGCCGAGGCTACCTTCCTCGATCTTAAAAACGCGATATGCGATGCCGTAGGCTACGACAAGAACCAGATGTGTTCTTTCTTCCTCTGCGACCGCAACTGGGAGAAGGAGAAGGAAATCACCCTGGAGGACATGGGCTCTGATTCCGATCAGGACGTATGGCTCATGGAGGATTCCGTGCTGAGCGATTTCATAGACGATGAAGGACAGAAGATGCTCTTTACGTTCGACTACTTCACCGACCGTAACTTCTTCATTGAGATGCGCGAGCTCATCACCGGCAAGAATCTCAAGGACCCGCTGTGCACGCTCTCTCTCGGCGTTGCCCCCGCGCAGAACGTCGATCTTGATGAGTTCGACGCCAAGGTAGATGCCAAAGCAGCTGCCAAGGCCGCCGCTTCCATCGACGATCTTGATGCCGACTTTTATGGCAACGACCAGTTCAACGATGACGAATTCGATGCCGCCGGTTTCGATGAAATGACATTCGACGAATAAGCCTTATCAGGATAATGATATTTATGCCGCGGGCCATGTGCCTGCGGTTTTTTTTTAATGCTTATCGGCAAAAGTACCCAAGGTTTTATTCTCAATGTAGGGACGTGCCTTTGGCACGTAAAATTGGCATGCAGGCATATTATACATTGCAGGCGGTAACCTTATGGTGTCGACTTGGGTAATTTTGCGGATTATTAATTTCTTTTTTTTACCGTGACGGAACAAAAAGAAGCGGCCGCGCTGTCGGGGCGCGGCCGCTTTATGCGGATTTATGTGATGTGGATTACTTCACAAGCACTTTGGTGGTGGTGTTGCCCTGACGGCGGATCACGATCTGGCCGGCGGTGGGCTCGTTGATGCGCATGCCCTGGAGGTTGAAGTACTCAACGGGAGCATCGTTGTTGTCGATAGTGATATCGTCGATACCTGCGTTTTCATCGCTAAGGCTGAAGGGAAGCGTGATGGTGCAGTTCTTGTAGTAGCCGAACCAGCCATTGTCGTATGCGCCCCAGGTGCCTTCCCAGCTGAGGGTGTTGCCGCTGTAGGTGGCTTCGATTCCGTCCAGCTGATTGCCGTTAAGAGCTACGATAGCAACGCGGCCGCTTTCTCCGGAAAGGGTGTAGTCAAACCAGTACCATGTGTCGATGAATGCAGTTTCGGTGTCGCGTTCAATCTGCACGTAGAGGGGATATGTTGCTGTGATAGCGGTATTCTTTTCGAAGATGAAGTTGTCGAGCACCACGCATTCGCCGAGGTTGTCGTTACCCAGCATTACGTCTTCCTCATGTTTTACGGTAAGATAGGTGGTGAACTCGGTGTAGGTGTCGAGGAATGTGCCTTTGTCATCGGTGTCGCGCTCGCTTATTACGGCGATGGCATTGTAGGTGGTGGACTTTGTCATCTTCACCTTGTCGAAGAGGGCGTAGCTGTATCCGGGCATGCCTTCAACGCCGTAGGTGAACACGTCGTTGCTGGAGATGGTTCCATCGGCGTTGAGGTTGAACACCACGCTTTTGTTGCGGTCTTCTTTGTCGGCATCGTCATCCCAGCCGTAGAGCCAGAGGTCCTCGCTCACTCCGGGAGTTTCCTCTTCCATCTGGAGACACTCCTGAGGAGCGCAGGTGATGGTGCCGGCAGCGAAATCGACGGTACCTACCACGGTTACGTTGGAATAGCGGAGACCTACGATCTTGACCTCATTTTCGGCAGCACCGGCGTCAATGCTGAGTACACCTTTTTTGTTACCGCCATTGGTCGAGGAATAGAGGTAGAATGAGTACTCATACACGCCGCAGAGTTCGGTCATGTTGGATGCGGCGGTCTTTGCGGCAGCGCGGTGGGTAGGGGTGGCAACGTTGTTTTTGCCTACCACGCCGGCGAGGTTCTTGACGATTTTTGCGCTACTGGCAAGGTTTGCGCCTGCAAAGGGCTGAACGGCTACTTCGTTGGAGGTGCCGGCGGATTGCATCTTGTGGGCTTCTGCCGAAGCGGAAACAGCAACAGAGGCTGCGAGAAGAATGGTGTAGAGTTTTTTCATGCGATTCTCTAATGTTATTTATTAAAATTGTTGGGTATGTCGTATAAATGTGTTATAAAGCACTCTTTCAAGCGCAAATTTATACTATATTTTGTTTACTTCCAAAAAATATTCATAAAAAAATGAGTTTTTAGGCAAAATTGTCAGCAACGGTTTACAATAATGGCAAAATGCTAAAAAATCGACGCCGGGGCGCCGATTTTTTAGTTCATATAATTATATGTGGGATAGTGCTTAGCGTGCGAGGGCAAAAGCTGCGCCGCCGGCCATCTGCTGATAGGCGTATACGCCCTGTGCGGAGAGTTCCACGGTGTGCATGTCGCCGTCGATGCCGGGCATAGCCACGTGGGTGTCGTCGATGAAGGTGAGGATTGTGTGGCGCTCGCCGTTGAGATTTACGCTCCAGGTCTGCTCGTCGGTGTCGAAGTCAAGGCGCACGATGCTGCCGTCGGTCTCGGATTTGATGGTGTAGCCGTGTCCGTCGCATTCTACGAGATAGCGTCCGTCGTTGCCTTCAATCACTTTGGTACCGCTGGCCACGGGGTTGGAGCCGCTCCAGAATTCGATGCTGTTGAGCACGAGCACGTCGGCGAGGGCGCTCACTTCGTAGACGGGGAGAACCCAGAAGGCGAAGAACACGAGTTCGTTGACGAATTTGTTGCCGATCTGTTTGTTCCAGCTCAGGAGTTTGTTGGTGAGCTGAAAACTTCCGATGCAGGAAGTGCCGAGCATTGATGCGCTCAGAAGGCACACGAGAGCCACGCTCAGGTAGGTCTTTCTCATAATGTGTGGTGTGTGGATGAATAAATTAATAAAAAAGGGTGAATGATTGTCGTTGTTATGCTTGTATTTCCCGTCGGGCGGTGTCGTAGAACGCCATTATGTCTCGCACGTAGGCCACAGGTTCGGACCCTCGGCAATATCCGTACTTCACCACGGGGTCGTTGTAGTATTCCGGTTTTGATTTCATGAGCAGGGCGCGCTCCACATTGTCGTCCCATACCTGGGGGTCCATGCCATATTTGTCGCACAGCCGCATGGCGTCGAGCACATGGGCTATGCCCACATTATAGCTTCCGATCACGAATTTCAGGCGTTCGCGGTCGTTCGGCACATATTTCTGCAGCTGTCGGTTGAGATCCCGCAGCAGTTGGGTGGCCACATTTATGCTCACCTCGGGATTGTTGAGCTTCGACACAGGCGTGCGGTATCCCCGTGCGGTGCGCGGCATTATCTGCATGAGTCCGCGTGCGCCCACCCATGAGCGTGCTGTGGGCTTGAAGCGGCTTTCGGCCCAACCCTGGGCAGCAAGCAGGCGCCAGTCCCAGCCTATGCGGTCGGCATAGGTCTTGAAAAGCTTGTCGTAGCTCGATATGTATCCTTTGGAGAAGTCGAAGCGCTGGAATGTGCGTCCTTTGCTCATTTCAAAATAGCGCTTGAGCAGGTCGGCATTATCGCGTCGGGCATCGGCAGTGGCCATCCATGTGTCCACACTGTCGGCAAGCCACGCACGCTGCGGCGCAACGCCCCATGCGGCGCGTTGCGGAAAACTCACCTCGAGGCTGACGTCAAGATCGGGGTAGTACGTGGCATTGAGGCGTGCCACATTGCGGTTCACCACGGTCAGAGGTATTTTGCCATCGCTCACCATCTGTATCAGATCCTCATCGATAAGGGAATCGGCATCGACAGTGTGGATGTTGATGCCTCCGCCGAGCTCTTCGTCGAGATGGCGCAGACGTTGTTCGTATTTAGAACCGCTTTCCACATATATGTCCTTGCCCGGGAGCTGCGTGACATCGGTGATGGCAGCCTTGCCTTTTTCTTTCGGCTGCACGAGCACCTGAGTGGTGAGCATTTCCGGACCGCAGGCCAGCACGCGTCCGCGATACTGCGACGTCACCGGCACATCGCAGGCAAGAAGGTCTACGGCGCCGCTGTCGAGCATTGCCACGGCCTCGCTCATGCTGCGGGCCACACGGAGGTCGAGCACCATGCCTTTTGCCTCGGCGAAATCGCTTACAAGGGTGTAGTCGTAGCCCATGGGCTCATCGCGGTAGATGAAGTACGATGTTGGGCTGTAAAGCGTGGCCACACGCAGCGTATCGGGCAACGCGTTCACGCTTTCTCCGGCCGTACGGTGGCCGCACGACACTGCAGCCACCGCTGCCATTGCGGCGACGCCTGCGGCTATTATATGGCGAAGCTTGTTCATGTAATTAAAACGCGGCGGATGCTTTTTGGTTGTGTGGCAGACGTGTTATTTCAGTCTTTCTATGTTTTTTTTGTCGCCCACGAGCCATACTATGTCGCCTTGGGCAAACACCAGGTCGGGGTCGGAATCAATGTATTGGTCGCCGCGGTGCACGGCCACCACTACGGCGTCGTAGCTGTCGCGGATGGATGCGCTACGCGGAGTGGCGCCGATTATTGGCGATGCGGGCCCGAGTATCACGGAGGCGAGCTGCACGTCGGATGCTGTCGTGTTGCTCTCCGGCACATGCTCCGCCTCTATGGCGGGCAGCACGGCGGCTATCTGCTCGTCGTTGCCTATGACGCCCAGCACATCGCCGGGGAATATGCGCATGCGTCCGTTGGGTATGGGGATGATTTGTGCTGCACGCTGTATGCTCACCACGTTGATGCCGAAACGCCCGCGCAGATTGCTGTCCATGAGACGCTCGCCCACGAATTCGCAGCCGGAGCCCACGGTCATGAAAGCCTGATGGAGGTCGCCCACCACGTAGTTGTTCTTGCCGCTGCGGCGCAATTCGCGTTCGTTGAGGTTGTCGCGGAATTTGTTTTCAATATGGTCGAGGCGTGTGCGCAGCCGTCGTGACAGCACAAACACCGTGACTATGACAACCACAGCCACCAATGCCACCATCGCGCGGGAGGAGAAGCTGATGCTCACGGCATAGGCTGCGAGCGCGAGCGCAAGGAGCGAGCGGAAGATACTGAGCACAATAGCCGGCACGCGGGCCGATGCGGTGTCGAAGCCGGCAGCGGAGGCCCGTACGGGCACTGCCAGCGCGAAAAGGAAAGGCGACATTACGGCAAGGGTGGCCACGGCTGTGAGCATGTCGGCCCATGCCGGCAACATTCCGAGAAGCAGAGGCAGCAGGAAATGGCGGCACACCACGATGACCGCTATCAGCACAATGGCGTAGCACAGCGTGGAGGGGAGGACGCGCCGCAGCATAGCGGCCCATACGCCGGGGGTGGCCTGTTCCTTTACGGCATCGGAGCGGTACCGGCTGATGAGGAAATGCAGGCGCGGAGGCAGGTGGCGCTCCACCAAAGCGTAGGCCGGAGTGGCCATTTTTATGAAATAGGGTGTGGTGAAGGTGGTGATGACCGATACAGCCACCACGATGGGGTACAAGTTGGGCTCAAGCACTCCGAGGCTCATGCCGAGGGTGGCTATGATAAAGGCGAACTCGCCTATCTGCGTGAGCGAGAATCCGCTCTGTATGGCCACGCGCAGTGTCTGGCCGGTGACAAGCATGCCGAAGGTGCCGAACAGTATCATGCCCACCACTACCACGGCCGAGAGGATGAGTATCGACTGCCAGTACTGGGCGAGTGATGGCGGGCTGCACCATCATGCCCACCGAGATGAAGAACACGGCGCCGAAGAGGTCCTTGACGGGTGTGACCACGTGCTCTATGCGCTCGGCATAGCTGGTGCCGGCGAGGATGCTGCCCATGACGAATGCCCCTAAAGCGAGCGAAAAACCGCAGTAGACGCTGAACACGGCCATCCCCAGACACAGCCCCATGGACACTACAAGAAGTGTCTCGCCGTTGAGAAAGCGCCGCCAGCGGTTGAGCAGCGAGGGAAGCACGTACACGCCGACCAGAAACCAGATCACGAGGAAGAAAAGAAGCTTGCCCACGCTGAAGAGCAGGTCGGACCCCTCAACGGAATTATTTACAGCTATGGAAGAAAGAATCACCATCATGACCACGGCGAAGAGATCCTCGACAATGAGCACCGCCAGCACGAGCGAGGCGAATTTCTGCTGTCGCAGGCCCATGTCGGTGAACGCCTTGAGGATGATGGTGGTAGACGACATGGAGAGCATGCCGCCCAGGAAGAGGCTGTTGATGGTGTTCATGCCCATGAGATGTCCGGCGGCGAATCCGGCACACATCATGCCCGATACTATGATAAGCGCGGTGACGACGGCCGATCCGCCGGCGCTCATGAGCTTTTTGAAACTGAATTCAAGTCCGAGCGAGAACAGCAGCACAATTATGCCTATCTCGGCCCAGAAGTCGATGTTGGCCTCGGTGGTGACCGACGGCAGATACTCGAAGTGGGGGCTCGCCAGGAATCCGGCCACGATATAGCCCAGCACCACCGGCTGCTTGATCCATTTGAACAGCACGGTGACGCCGGCTCCGAGCAGGAGGATAAAGGCGAGGTCGCTGATCAGGCTCTCGATGTTCATTTCTTGCGGGCGTCGATGTCCTTGAGCAGTTCCTCAACAGCTGTGCGCAGCTGGTCGTCGCGGCCGGCAGCTATGCCTTCGGGGGTATTGAGCACGGTCACGTCCGGCTCGAGTTCCTGATTCTCAAGCACGGAACCGTCGGCGAGGCGGTAGCCTATCACGGGAATGCCGAACACCATGGAGGGGTCCTGCATGCGCACCCAGTTGACGGAGGTCATGGTGCCGGCCACAGGGGCACCCACCAGGCGTCCTATGCCTTTGTGCTTATACACCCAGGGTGTGCCGTGGGCGTTGCTGTAGCAGGCTTCGCTCATGAGCATGATGCTGGGCTTGTTCCAGCGGCGCGACGGCATGTCGCAAGTGGCGGTGCCGCGTATTTCCTGTGTGAGATATTTCTCGCCGCTGAGCAGCACTTCGATATCCTCGTGCAGACGTCCGCCGCCGTTCCAGCGTATGTCCACAACCACACCCTCGCGGTCGTTGTAGCGTCCGAGCAGGTCGCTGTACACGCGGCGGAAGCTATCGTCGCCCATGGATTGGATATGTACATACCCGAGGCGTCCGCCGGAGAGGCTGTCTACTTCAGCGCGGCGTGCATCGACCCATCTTTCGTACAAAAGCTCGGAGAAGGCTCCGGCGCCGATGGGTAGCACCACTTCTTCAATAGAGGCTCCGGAGGCATCGGTGAATGCCACGAGCGTCTTGCGCCCGGCGATGTCGGCGAGCAGGGCGGCGTAGTCGGTGTCGTGGGCCAGAGGAGTGCCGTTTATGGCTGTGATCACGGCTCCGGGGCGCATCTTGGATGCTGCCTTGTCGAACGGGCCACCGACCACCACTTCCTCAACCTTCAGGCCCGGGCCGGCGAAAGAGTAGTCGTATAGCAGTCCGAGCGACGCAGTGCGGTCGGCATCGCGCGATGCGGGGGCGGAGTATCGGCCGCCGGTGTGGCTCACGTTGAGTTCGCCGAGCCATTCGCTCAGCAGTTCGGCAAAGTCGTAGTTGTTGGAAATATGGGGCATGAACTTGCGGTAGGCTTCGGTCATTGCCGGCCAGTCCACGCCGTGCATATCGGCAGTGTAGAATCGTTCGGCTTCCTCGCGTGCCACGTAGTCAAACATGTAATCGCGCTCGGCGTTGTGGTCGAGGCGCATGGCGGCAGAGTAGGCCACGGGAGTGATTTTCGCGCCTTTAGGCTCGAATTTGCGTATGGTGGAGCCTATGAGGAACATGTTCTTAAGGTCGGGAGTGGCGTCGAAATGCGCACCGCCGGAGATTTTCTTCACCATCTCCATAGCGCCGTTGTCGTCGCGCAGAGCGAGTTTCCAGAGATTGGCGCCCTGGTCGGCCTGGGTGGTGTAGTAGAGGGTTTCACCATCAGAGGTGATGATGGCGTCGATAAGATCGGTCGACATGGGCGTGAGCCGCACTATGCGCTTGTCGATGCCGTCGGGCTCCACATTGATGGTCTTGTCGTCGGCCTTGCTTTCCTCGGCTTCTTCTTTTTTGCCCTTCTTGGCCTTGCCTTCGGTCTTCTTATCGTCCTTTTTGGATTTTTTGTCGAGCTCCTTGCGCAGGGCGTAGTCTTCCTCGCTGAGCAGGAAGCGGTCGTAGGCATCGCGGTTGAGAAACGCAAGCATTACATCGTACTGCGAACCCCACGAAGCATGGTTGCGCATGCCGTATCGTTCGCTGCCGAAGAGTATGGCGTTGCCGTCGAGTGCCCAGCGTATGGTTTCGTCGAAGTAGCCGCTGTTGGTGATGTTTATGATGTTGCCATCGGCCACATTGATGATGGCTACATCGGAGTATGGCTCGTGACGCCGTGCCACTATATCGGTGGCTATCCACCGCGAGTCCGGGCTCCACTGAAACGAGAAGCGGCCGTTTCGCTGCGGGTGGGTGGTGCCGTCGGTGAGCTCGCGCACGGCCCCGGTGGCCACGTCCATCACGGCAAGCTTGGTGCGGTCGAGCACAAATGCCAGTTTCTTGCCGTCGGGCGAATATTCCGGACAGGCGCGCTCATGGCCATCGTCGGGGAAGAGGGCCTTTTCCGAAAACGAGGTCGCGTTGGCGAAATTGCCGTCTATGTCAGGGCGAGCCATCGACGCTGTGTAGATGTTGCTGCGGCCGTTTCGCTCGGAGGCATAGATGAGTTTTTTCCCATCGGGGCTCCACTGCACGCCGCTCTCGGCGGCCGGGGTGGAGGTGACACGTGCCGTGGTTTCATACTCCACGGAGGTTATGAATACATCGCCGCGGTAGACGATGGCCATCATCTCGCCGTCAGGCGAGGCGGAAGCCTCGGACGCTCCGCGGGATGCGGTGAGTTTCTCTACGTCGGGCAGCGACTCGTCTATGAGCGATATCGCCACCTTGGCAGGCTCAGCGCCTTCGCGCATAGTGTATATCTCGCCGTCGTAGGTGAAACACAGGGTGCCGTCGGCTCCACGGGAGAGAAAGCGCACGGGGTGGGTGGTGAAATGTGTTACTGCCGTAGCATGACCGTCGTCGGCGAGGGCATAGACATTCATGCTGCCGCCGTCGCGCTCGCTGAGGAAATAGTTTTTGCCTTGGCCGGCCGCAGGATTTGTGTCCTCGCCCCGGCGGTGCGTTATGTTGGTGTGGGTGCCTGTGCGTGTGTCGTAGCGCCAGATGTCGCGCGTGACGCCCGATGTGTGGTGCTTGCGCCATTCATCCTCAAAACCTTTCACATCCTGATAAAGGAAGGTGAGGCCGCCGGGCTCCCAGCTGATATATCGCGCCGGGGGGGCGAGCACGCGGGTGGTGGCGCCTCCAGCTGCTGGCACGGCATAGAGCTCGGTCATGCGCGCCGACGGGAAAAGAGCGCTGGCGGCGGGGTCCTGTATGGCGGCCGAGAACAGCACGGAGCTGCCGTCGGGGGAGAAGGCTTCAGGTATCTCTGAGGCGGAGTTGTAGGTGAGCCGCACCGGTGCGCCACCGGTGGCGTCGACAATGTATATGTCCATGTTGCCGTTGCGGTCCGATGCGAAAGCTATTTTCTTGCCGTCGGGGCTCCATACGGGATTGGCCTCATAGGAGGCTCCCGATGTGAGGCGGGTGGCTTGGCCTCCGGAGGTCGGCACGGTCCAGATGTCGCCCTTATAGCAGAACGCTATCGTGTGGGCGTCGGGTGATATCTTTACATCGCGCAGCCACATCGGGGTTGTGGTGGCGGCAATGGCTGCAGGCGCCGCAAGGGCCATGAGTGCAAGCAGTTTTTTCATATGCTGTGAAATGATTTATATTCTATTGATATGCAAAAATACATAATTCCGCTTGTATGGGCAAAAAAAAGTAGAGACATGGCTATGCCGCGTCTCTACGTGTAAAAAAATGATCGGTGCGCCGGATCATAATGCCACTTTCGTTCCTGCAACGATGTAGAACCCGCGCGGCAGCGATGAGATGGTATTTATGCCTGCGTGGAGCAAAATCCTTGCAGTGCGGCCGTCAATGCCCGTGACTGTCACATGGCAGGGAGTATCGGCATCCACATACAGCACTCCGTCGAGGGCATACGCCCGGACTGCCGGCGCTACGGTGCATATGTCGGCAATGCCGCTGCCGCTGTCCCACTGCTCCTTGAGCCAGTCAATTTTGGAGTTGAAGCGGCTGAACGCTTTCTCGGCCGAGGCTTGCTCGTCGGCGTTGCCATAGTCGGGCCATCGGCGGTAGTTGCATACGGCAGCGGAGGCTATACGGTGGGCGATGTCTTTTCCGGCGGCGAGTACAATGTCCGGGCCGTTGTTGTCAAGAAACTCGCGCCATACGCTGCTGACGGCCGCTGCAAACTGCGGGAATGCCTCGCATATTGCCCCTATCCACACCTGATGGTACTCGCTGTCGTAGATGAAGCGGTTGTCGTTGTCACGGAAAAGAGCGCTGCCGAAATCCCATACGGGGCCGAACATCCAGCGCTCGGACGCTCCCCGCTGGCGGTAGAGATAGCAGCTGCCGTGAAACGATTCGTAGTCGTTCATGACCTCCTGGACCACATAGTAGCGTGCGAGCATATCCACATCCACAAGCGAGCTGAACGCATTATAGTCTTTTGATGCTATGGCATTCTGAATGCTTTGCATCTGGTGCTGCAGAAACTGTTCCTGCGCGGGCGACAGCACTTCCGGCGATTTATATGTGAACCATATGGGGTAAGAGCCTTCATACACTGTCACATGCGGATCGGAATCATAGTTGTCTATTTCCACAAGCCATCCGCCGTCCACGTCGGCAGTGGCCATGTCGGCTTGCTCCACCACGTCCACGCGGTTTGCATCTACGCGGATATTCTCCGTGAGGAAATACAAGCCTATGTAGTTGCCGTTGAGCATCACTTCCAATGGCCGCTGCGCGGGTGTCCATGCCAGTTTCATGGTCTCGGAGGCTGCGAAGCCGAGCGTGTTGCGCATGAAGCCGAGCGTGTCGTCGGCATGGGCGAGCAGTACGAAATGCTTGCTCTTGGTCATGCCTGCGAGAGCCGCTTTCGAGCCGAGCTTTATGCGGTAGGGCTTCTTGTCGAATCCGGTCCAGGTGTAGTTGCCGCGTCCGCGTATCTGCATCGGTAGTGGTTCCTCGGCACTGCCGAAGGCTTCTACGCCGCTCAGGCCGAGCGGGTCCAGCCAGTACGATGCCTCGATATAATTTTCCTTTGAGGCGACGGGCTTTCCGCCGGCCGTGTTGATGTGGAGCACCGGAAGGGTGCCTGAGTAGGCCGGTCCGGTGTCAGCCGAGAAGCGCATGCGCATGCCTGCGAGATCCACTTCCACCGTCAGTACGGAACGGGCCGGAGCATAGATGTTGCCCGATGCATTTTTTGTGATTTCAATCCATTGTCCGAGTGTGGGATTTCCGGTGGGTTTCAGTGCACCGGAATCAAATTCAGTCCATCCGTTTCCCTCGGAGCCTTCTCCCGATACGGTGCTCATTTTGAATTCGTTGCTCGATGAGAAATCGATGTCGGCGGTGAAAGTTCCGCCGTTGCTTTCAAATCTCAGCGGAGCCTTTGCATCCCAACCGTTGAAGCCACCTACCGCGTATAGAGCTTCCTGTGCTGTTGTGCCGAATACAGTCACAGCCATAGCTATGGCAGAAGCCAAAAAACGTGATATTTTCATGATAAAACAAGTATGATATAATTTATGCAGGGCAAAGATACGCAAAAAAGCTCACAATAGTCCGGTGCCTACTGTTTTCATTTTTTTGTCATAATAAAAGACCCGCGCTTTGAAGGCGCGGGTCTCGAAATATTCAGGCGTGTATGGTTTACATCGGGGCGTTGTCGTAGACGGTCTGCAGGGTATAGGCGGGATCGTCGTTGTAGTAGCCGCGCACCATGGTTTTTACTGCGGGCTGTGATTTGGTGCCGATGTAGCTGCCGGTAGCGTGGTTGAAGAGGCCGAAGGCTTCCTTGCCGGTGGCCGCGGAGCCATTGTCCCAGAAGAAGAGCGCTATGTCTTTGTCGGCGGCTGCGCGGCACACATATTCGAGGTAGTAGAGGCGGAAGCTCTCAGCGCGTGCGTCGGCGCGTGTGGTGGCTCCGAATTCGCCCACATATATGCCGCGTCCGGTGAATTTGCCGGTGAGCGAGGCAAAGGTGTCGGTCACGTTATTCTCATCGCCCCATGTGTCTTTTTTGCCGGCGGTGCCGGTGTGACCCCATTCGGTGTACTTTGCCTCGATAGCGAAGGTGGAGGGATCATAGAAGTGCACGGCCACGAGCAGACGGTCGTTGGCGGTGTCATCGGGCAATACGAGATTGTCGATGGTGAGAGAGGGATTGGTGCAGTAGCCGGGTATGCCGAGGAATCGCGTGGCGTTGTTGCCGCCAGTGGAGCGCACGGCATCCACGAACGTCTGGTTCCATTCATTGAGGGTGGCATATTGTTTGCCGCCGTCGTTACGGTTGTCGCCCCAGCCCCATTTGCCGTCATGGATTTCGTTGAAGGCTTCGAACATGAGGAACTGGCCTTTGTCGGCAAAGCGCTCGGCTATCTGTTTCCACATGGCTGCGAGCTGTGCTTTCACGGCTGCATTTTTGGTAGCGTCGGTGGCGGCGTTCTTAATGTCTAACCAGTAGGCGCTGTCGGCACCGTCGTGGTGGATATTGATGATGGCGCGAAGCCCGGCGTTTTCGGCATAGTCCACCACTTCAGCTATGCGGTCGAGCCATGCGGCGTCGATGGTGTAGTCGGGAGCTTCGCCGATGTGGCCGAGCCATGTGATGGGGATGCGCACAGAGCGGAATCCTGCCTGTGCGAGGGCTATGAAGAGGTCCTGTGTGGCGGCGGCGTTGCCCCAGGCTGTTTCAGATGCCATGCCGTTGCTATGGGCGTCAAACTGGTTGCCGAGATTCCATCCGAGGCCAAGAGCCTGCGCATATTCTATTGATGTGGAGACATCTTCAAGCGTGGGCAGGTCGGGCACAGAACTGTTGCCATCCTGGGCGATGCTGACATCGGTTGTGAGTTTGCCGGAGGTGAAGGTAATGGTGGTGGCGCGTTCCATTCCGGAGTTGGGCGCAACAGAGAATACGAATGTGGCGATATCGTCGGTGCGGTCGGAGGATTTGCGTGTCACCCATGTATCGGCGATTTTGGCCGTGGGCACGCGGGATGATTTCACCGTGATGGTGATCTCTTCTCCATCGGCACTTGCCTTTTCGTGGCTTACGGATTCTACGCTGAGATAGGCTTCGGTGTCGCCGGGGGTTGGAACGGGATCGGGCTGATACTCATCGTCGGAGCAGCTCAAGAGTGTGGCCGAGGCGAAAAGGGCCACGGCAAAGGTTTTGATGTACTTAAGCATATATTATTGTTGGTTTGATTGATTTGCGAAAGGTGCGTTGTCGTAGATGGCTTGTAGTGTGGTGGTGTCGCCGGGGTTGTAGCCGTGCGTCATGGCTTCTGCCGCAGCGCGGGCAGCCGGACTGTAGAAGGCTCCGGTGGTGCGGTCGAAGAGACCGAATGCTTCGTGCCCTGTGCCACGGTTGCCGTTGTCCCAATAGGTGAGGGCGATACCGCGGTCGGCGGCTGCGCGGCACACATATTCAAGATAGTAGCGGCGGAATGCTTCGGCACGTTCGGTGTCGCGGTTGCCGCAGCCGAATTCGCCTATGTACACGGGCGTGCCGTTGTCAATGAAGCGCTTGCGCAGCATGTCGAAGATGTCGGTCACGTTCTTTTCGTCGCCCCATGTCTCTTTTGCGGCTGTGTCGGCCGTGTGTCCCCATTCGGTTTTCTCCCCGTTGATGGCGAACGACACGGGATCGTAGAAATGTACGGCCACGAGCAGGCGGTCGGCCACGCTGTCGGCCGGCAGTTGCAGATGCTCGCATGTCAGCGCCGGATTGGTGCAGTAGCCGGGTATGCCGAGGAAGCGCGTGGTGTTGTTGCCCCCTGTGGCGCGCACGGCGTCGACAAATGTCTGCATCCATGCGTTGTGTGTGGCGTATTGTTTGCCGCCGTCGCTGCGGTTGGCGCCCCATCCCCATCCTCCATCGTGGATTTCGTTGGCGGCCTCAAAGATGAGAAACTGGCCTTTGTCGGCAAAGCGGCGCGCTATCTGGGTCCATACGGCTGCAAGTTGGGCCGACACTTCGGCTGCCCTCACGGAATCGGTGGCGGCGCCTTTTATGTCGAGCCAGTGGCGGGAGTCAGCTCCGTCGTGGTGTATGTTTATGATGGCGCGGAGGCCGGCGTTTTCGGCGTAGCCCACCACCTCGGCTATGCGGTCGAGCCATGCGGCGTCGATGGTGTAGTCGGGAGCTTCACCGATATGGCCGAGCCATGTGACGGGTATGCGCACGTGCGCGAATCCGGCGGCAGCCACACTGTCGAAGAGCGCCTGCGATACGGCAGGGTTGCCCCACGCGGTTTCGCCGGCCACACCATCGTTGTAGGCGTCAAACTGGTTGCCGAGGTTCCACCCTATGCCGAGCGTGCGGGCATAGTCGAGTGCGGAGATAGTGTCGGTTGCGGATGTTTCTTGCGTGCCGGCAGCCGGGCTGCATGAGCAGAACAGCGCGCATATGGCGGCTACTATAGCCGGAATGTGTTTTGTCATTTGTGGTACTTTAGGTTAACGCAAAATTACAATGAAAATGGTGCTTCTGCAATAGCGGAAACACCATTTAATGAGTTTTAAGGGGTATGATTTGTTGCTGGATGGTTATCTCAGTGTTATGAGTGTGATTTCAGGAGTGGCGCCTATGCGCATGGGGAGCCCTACGGTGCCGAGGCCGATGTTGACATACAGATGCCGGCCGAGGCTGTCGGTATAGAGGCCGCCCCATGTGGGGTATTTCCAGCCTGCGGGCGAGAAGCTGCCGATTTTCATCTGCATGGCGTGTGTGTGGCCAGAGAGTGTGAGGGCTATATTGGCACCGTTGTTGCCGGCTATGCTGTCGGTCCAGTGGCGCGGGTTGTGTGAGAGGAGTATTTTTGTGACCTCGTCATCGGTGTGTGGGTAGGCACGTCGTAGGTCGCCGCGTGTGGTGAACGGCGGCTCGCCTATGTTCTCTACACCTATAAGAGCTATAGAGTCGGATGCGCGGTGCAGCATGGCCGTGGAGTTGTCGAGCATGTGCCAGCCCATGCGGCGTTGGAGGGCGCGCAGGGTGTCGGCATCAGCTTTGTGTGCAGTCTCCGAAGTCCAATTGTAGTAGTCGCCGTAATCGTGGTTGCCCATTACGGAGTATACGCCCAGTGGTGCGCGCAGCCGCGACAAGGGTGAGGTGAACGGGCGCAACTCGTTGCTGTGGCGGTTCACTATATCGCCGGTGAACAGGATGATATCGGGATGCAGGGCGTTGATGGCATCGACAGTTTTGGCCACGAAGGTGGTGTCGTCGGCATAGGAGCCCACGTGCCAGTCGCTGATCTGTACTATGCGCATGCCCCGGAATGACTGTGGGAGGGTGGAGATGTCTATCTCTACCTCACGCACATCAAGGCGGAAACGCTCCACAAGTGCTCCCCACCACATGGCTCCGAAAGACACCACACCGAGCGCCACACCGGCTATTGTGAGCACATGCCAGCGGCGTCTGTGCCATAGATGTGGCAATGCGCCGGCGGCATCGAAGATCACAGCTATATATTTGGGCAGATATACGCTCCAGTAGGCATAGATGGCCCACATGATGCGCACGAGGAAGGCATCGTCGCCCACGCGTTTCGGCACGCAGATGATACCCGCCCACAACAGCGACAGAACTACGGATGCGGCTATGTGGAGCTTGCGTGCGCGCGGGTGGCGATGCAGGCGCCGCCAGATGTAGAAGTCGATGGCGATGTTGAGCGCCAGCCCCAGAAGGGCTATTACAAGGGGCAGACGCATGTGCTATCGCGACTCGTTGGCGCGGAGTTGGTTGACCACGGGATTGGCGTACATCATCAGCATCATGTGGCGCATGTAGGCGCGTTCCTCATCGGTGACATCCACCACATCCACCTTGTCGAGCTGCGAGTTTATGTAGGCGTCGAAGCTGTTGACATCGGTTTCCGTGTAGTAGGCGCCGAAGCGGCTGGTGTTGTGATATTCGTCGTAGGCGATATAGTTGCAGGGATACAGGTGGTAGCCACGGTGGATGGCGTTGTCGATGATGCGGCAAGCTTCCCGCACCACCGGTCCGCGCTCCTCGGAGGGGAATTCCGCCAGACGGCTGTTGATGCATGGGCCGAGGCGGAAGTGTACGCGTCCTTTGGGACTGAGCATGCCGGTCTCCATGCTGAACAGGTCGTCGCGCTGGCTTTTGTGGAAGTGCGGGTCGCGCTGCTTGAGCAGGAATTCGCGGGCCTTGAGATAGTCGTTGGGGTCAAATTCATAGCTGATGGCCACGGGCATCAGGTTGACCTCCATCAACCGCTCTTTCACACTTCCTTCTCCGCCGAGGGCAAGCATCTTTATGAGACTTTCCTGTGTGAGGTCGTTGCTGTCCTTGGCGCGTCCCTCGCGCTGTGCTATCCACACCGATTCGTGGCGGCGGGTTATTGTATAGTGTATGTAGGCCGACAACTGCCGTGCGGCTTCAAGCGCGGCTGTGACTTTAACATCGCGCTTGACGATGAAACTGCGGTTGAGCTTGACGAGATCGGTGATCCAGTCGTATATAAGCAGATTATTGCCGATGGCCACCTGGGTGACAGGCATGCCCCTGCGTATGAAGCAGAGATTGAGGAACGATGCGTCGAGCACGATGTCGCGGTGGTTGGTGATGAAAGTGTAGCACAGCGAGGGATCGTAGTTCTCGATGCCGTCGAATGATATTCCCGAAGTGGTGCGTGCGGCGAGAAATTCCAGGAATTTTCCCATTACGCCACGCTGGAAATCGTCCTGTGTGGGCACCTGTAGCAGTTCGCGGCAGAACTCGGCATAGTCTACGTCGGGCATTACATAGCGCACGGCGTGTTCAAATCCGGGCTCGCGCACGAGAGAACTCATCTTCTCGTGAAACTGCGCGTCGTCGTAGGGGGCAATATCCTTGAATTCGTCGGGTATAGTATATTCTGTTTCGTTGCTTATCGTCGTCATGGCAATGAGTCGATGTCGTTTCGAGCGGCAAAATTAATCAAAAATATTTAATTAAACGCTGTGGGAAGCGGAATAGTTGCGCCAGCGCTCAATCAGAGCGGTCATGTCGGCGGGAATTTCGGAGGTGAAAAACATCTCTTCGCCGGTGTCGGGATGCACAAATCCGAGAGTGCGCGCGTGGAGCGCCTGCCGGGGGCAGGCTTCAAAGCAGTTGGCTATGAAAGCGTTGTAGGAAGCGGAGCGCAAGCCGCGCAGAGGCACGTCTCCGCCGTAGCGAGCGTCGTTGAACAATGTGTGCCCTATATGGCGCATGTGCACGCGTATCTGGTGGGTGCGCCCGGTCTCGAGCACGCAACGCACCACGGCCACATGGCCGAGCGGTTCCACTACCTCGTAGTGTGTGACGGCATGTTTGCCGCGTTCATCGCCGGGAGGGTAGACGGCCATCTGCAGGCGGTCGCGTTCATTGCGCCCGATGTTGCCTTCGATGCGCCCGGAGGGGGGATTGGGCACGCCCCACACCAGAGCCACGTATTCCCGGCGTGTGGTCTTGTTGAAAAATTGCCGTCCGAGGTGTGTCTTGGCATCGGGGGTCTTGGCTATGACGAGCAGCCCGGAGGTGTCCTTGTCTATTCTGTGCACGAGGCCGAGGCGCGGGTCGCTTACATCATAGTCCGGCGTGTCGCGGAAATGCCATGCGAGGGCGTTGACCAGTGTGCCCGAGTAATTGCCGTGGCCGGGATGCACCACGAGCCCTGCAGGCTTGTTGACCACGAGCACGGTTTTGTCTTCATATACAATGTCGAGCGGGATGTCCTCGGCTATTATCTCAAAGTCGTAGCGCGGACGGTCCATCACCACCTGCACCGTGTCGAGCGGCTTCACACGGTAGTTGCTTTTCACGGGTTTGCCGTTGACGATGATGCAGCCTGCCTGGGCGGCCTGCTGGATGCGGTTGCGGCTTGATTTCTGTAGCCTCAGGGCAAGAAATTTGTCCACGCGCAACAGTTCCTGACCTTTGTCGGCCACGAATCGGAAGTGCTCGAACAGTTCGCGCCCGTCGCCTATATCGACTATGCGTGGCGTTTCATCCACGAGCGGTTCGCCCGGGTTGTCCAATAGTGTTTCGTCCTCCATCAGTCGAATATTGCGTTGCTTTGGTCGTCGATCACATCATCCGGCACTCCATATTCCTCTACGGGAGTTTCAGGCGACGGCTCCTCTTCTGCTATCGGGGCCGAACCCACCTCGAGTGTAACGGTGGCATTGACGGGTATCTCGCTGTCGGGGCGCAGCAGACGGCCGTCCACTTTTGCCGATTCCACGAGGTCGGGATATTGCGACGGCACGGAGACTATGCGTATGGCGGTGATGCCGAGCCCGCGCAGATAACTTACTGCCTGGCGCGATGATACCCCTGTGACGGGCATGGTGAGGCGCACCATCTTGGGCGAGAATGCGGTGATGGTGACATACACCTGGCGGCCGCGTTTCACCACTGCTCCGGCATGTGGCCAGCTTTCCAGCACTGTGCCGGGAGCGGCAGTGCGGTCGTAGACGGAATCGGCGATCTCGATGTCGAGGTCGCAGTCGCGCAATAGTTCGGCCGCAGTGGCATAAGACATGTTCTTTATCTGTGGCACAGTGGAGGTGGAACCATGGTGGGTCCACACATTAAGGAATATCATGGCGAACCACACCAGCACGACCGCTGTTATGGTCATGATGATGAGATGGCTGATTATGGGATGGCTGCTGTAAAAGCGGCTGATAAACGACTTGTTGGAGTTCATGCCTGCAAATTTAGTGAATTTTTTTCGGACGCTCTGCAATTTTTGCTAAATTTGCGATTATATAGATATATGGAAACTATGAACGCTCTCAAAAATATGTTGCTGTCGCTCGGCATGGTTTGCTCTGCCGGGACAGCCGCGGGTGCTCCGCCGCAACCCGAACCGGACTTTGCCCATCCGCGTGATGTGCTTAAAGAGGCTTATGCTGTGCTGAAAACTACCGAAGGCGATGCCTCGGCCGGTCCGCAGCGTGTGCGCGCAGTGCTTGAGATATGCCATGCCGCCACGTCCATCGACCCCGACAGTGCATTCTCTCTCGTGGACATGTGCGCCGGGCTTGCCGCCCGCGAGGAGGCCGTGCCTGCCAAGGCCATGATGCAGCTGGCCGAGTCGAAGCTGCTCCGGAATATCTACGACAGCAAATTCTATGTGTACAACCGCTTGCAGACACCCGACGAACCTGTACCGGCCGACATACGCGAGTGGAACGGTAGGCAGTTCAAGGCTGCCATAGCGCGCACGGCGCGCGAGGCCATGGCTACCGCACTCTCGCAGCCCGCGCCCCTCGATGCCTACGCCGCTGCGGTGGAGGCCGACTCCCTCACACTGGTATATTTCCCCGCTGTGGCCGATTTTGTGGCCTGCGATGTTGTGTCGCTGTTGCAGTCAGCGGATTTCGATAAGGAAGCCGATGGGATTGTAGCGCGCATGCGCGATGCCGCCGCACCCGGCTCTGCCCCGTATTATTATTGGGCGGTTGAAGCATTGGGCGATAATGCAAAGATGCTGTATGATTTTTATACCGCTCACGAAGCCGATGAGTATGCCCGCATGGCCCTTGAAAGACTGCTGACGTGTCCTTCGCGGGTTTCGACATACGATGCGGAAGACTATTTGTATGAAGACGACGATGAGGATGAAGAAGAAACCGACGACTATACCGACAATAAGTTCTTGGCCGGACTTGTGGAAAAATCGCTTGAACGCTTCCCCGGATATTGGAACAACAACCGGCTGCGCAATGAACTGGCGCGCCTGCGCCGGCCTTCGGTGTCGGTAAGCGCTCCCGCGCTTGTATGTCCGGGCAAACCGTTTAAGATAGACGTGGATGCAAGAAATGCCGCCAAAGCCGAGGCACGGTTGTACAAGCTCGACAGCAAAGCCTCGATGGAGGCGCGCCGTGTCAAATTCAGTGCTATGAAAGCCTTGCAGACATTCTCCTTCGATGCCGAAGGAGAATGGTTCAAGACCTTCAGAGCCGAGGCTGTGGTGCAGAATGCCGGCTGGTACTCGTTGCGTCCGGTGGTCGATGGCGAAATGGACGATAAGGCTTCGGCCTATCATTATGATATTATTATTGCCACGCCGGTAGTGCCGGTGGCGATGACCGGAACAGATGAACAGATTGTGGCCATGGCCGATTTCACCACCGGCGCTCCTGTGCAGGGGGTGCGCGTGCTCACAAGCCGGCAAGACAAAGCCGATGTGCCGGCCGGCGTCACCGACAAGTACGGTCTCGCACGTTTCAAACTCAAAGGAAAAATGCCTTACAGAGTGTCGGCGATAACGCCGTCCGGAGCCCGTGTGGATTTCGGCAGCCGGCTTACTGTGAGCAACCCGTGGAAGAGCGACAATGACAACGGCGTGAGCTATAACGCATCCGTCATGCCTGCCCGCCCCATATATCATCCCGGCGACACCTTGCAGTGGGCCGTGGTGATAGACCGCTCCACCGACCGCAACCGCACCCGCGAAGCCGCGACAGACGTTGAGGCCGAGGTGGTGCTACACGATGCCAACTACCAGGCTGTCGACACGGCCCGTGTCACCACCGACAGGTATGGCCGAGCCTATGGCAGCTTCGCTTTACCAAAAGATTTGCTCACAGGCAATTTCACGCTTGAGGTAATAGCAGGAGGCAAGTTACGGAACGTCAGCTCCGTAATGGTCAGCGACTACCGCATGCCCACCTTCGAGGTGGCCGGGGTAGAGGTGGTGCGCGATGCGCCCTCGCGCGGCGATGTGACGCTGCGCGGCCGCGCCGTCACATATTCCGGTATGCCTGTGGCCGATGCGCAGGTGTCGGCCGAAATCAACGGCACATACCGCTGGCGCTGGTGGCAACCCTCCACCTATGTGGGCACTGTTGACGCCCGCACCGACGATGCCGGCGGTTTCGCACTTGTGGTTGCCGACAGCCTGTTGTCTGCATGCAACCTGCACGATTTCGTAGCAAACATTGTGGTGACCTCGCCATCCGCTGAGGTGGCTTCCGCAAGAAAAGTGTTTACCAACGGTCGGCCCTACGCCATACGCTTCACCGACGGAGAATTCATCAAGGCGCTCACCCGCACGATATTGCCCATAGAGGTATACGATGCTCAGGGCGCGAAAGCCGACATAACTTTGAAATGGACTCTCCGCGGCTATATCGATGAAAAGACCGTGGCTTCCGGCACATGCTCGTCGCTCAATCCGGTGGCCGATCTCGACCGCGTGCGCGGCGGCGATTATCAGCTCGTAGTGGAGCCTGTCGATAAGGAGCTGGCCGACCGCGTGGTATCATCGAGCTACACTTTATATAATGTGGAACTCAATTCGCTGCCTGCCGATTTGCCTTTGCTGGTGGATGTGACAAACGTGAAGACCAATGCAGCCGGCCGCGCCGCGTTCCAGTACGGGGTAGGGGCCGACAACACATGGCTCTACGCTGTGCTTTGCGCCGGCGACAAGATTGTGGAGATGGAGGTGCAGAAGCGCGACAAGGGCTTCCGCCATCTGTCGCTCGACCTGCCCGCCGATGCCGACTGCGGCCGCCTGAGCATGTTCACCGTGCGCGATGGTAGGGTGACGCGCTACGATGTTGAAATCACGCGTCCTTCCGACCGCAAGCTCACCATATCCGGCGAGAGCTTCCGCGACCGTCTTGTGCCCGGTGCAGCCGAAAACTGGCGTCTGCGCGTGAGCGGAGCCGACGGCAAAGATGCCGACGCAGCCATGACGGCCACTATGTACAACCACGCCCTCGATGCTCTCGCACAGTTGTCGTGGCCCTCGTCGTTCGGCCTCTCGCGCATCAGTCCCACGATGTCGGTAAACACATTGAGCAACTCCATACATTGGGCGAAGATAGACGCCACTATCCGCGACTTTACTACCCGCTCCCTCGATACTCCCGAATTCCGCTTTGGTCTTATGGGTTATCGGGATGTAGTGTATGCCTACGGCTTGGCTGCCCCGATGATGATGAAAAGCAGTTTGAGGGTGCGCGGAACGATGGCTATCAACGATATGGCCAAGGCCGAAGCTGTCGAAGAGGAAATGGCCGATACCGGAGCCGGATCTTTGGACGAGCAGATAGTGGTATCGTACGGTTATCACCGGGCCGACTACAACAAAGAACAGGTCTCCTACCGCGATGCCGAGGTGCCGCAGGCGTTTTGGATGCCGGCGCTCGCCACGGATGAGGATGGCAATATCGACATGGCGTTCACCGTGCCCGATGCCAACACCACCTGGCGCATGCAGGCGCTCGCATGGACCGATGACATGCGTGCCGGCACCATGGTGCGCGATATTGTGGCCAATAAGCCGGTGATGGTGCAGCCCAACATGCCGCGCTTCCTGCGCGAGGGAGATAAGGCGCGCGTACTCGCCACTGTCTACAACAACGGAGCCGACGCCGACACGCTGCACACTGTGGTCGAGCTGTTTGACGCAGCTACATTGGATGTTCTGGCTACGGTGGAATCCGACAATTATGTCGCACCCCGGTCTTCGGCCAAGGTGGGTATCGATATCGACGCTCCATATACGGCCACAGCCATAGGCTACCGTGTGCGCAGTTCCAACGGCGTTTTTGCCGATGGAGAGCAGGCCCTCATACCCATCGCATCCGCCCAATGCGATGTGGTGGAGTCCAAGCCGTTCTACCTCAACCCCGGCGATAAGGAATTCAAGCTAAAAGTGCCTTCCGACCGTCGTGGCACATACACCTTGCAATATTGCCAAAACCCGTCGTGGAGCATTGTCAAAGCTCTGCCCGGCCTGGTGGATTACGAACCCACAACCGTGTTCGGAGCGGTGCGTTCTTTGTTTGCAGCGTGCACGGCACGCGGGATTGTGGAGCGCACACCGGCTGTAGCCGAAGCTGTGGCCCGATGGAACGGTGCCGATATCACCTCCCGCCTTGCTCAGAACGAGGCACTCAAGACTGTGGCTCTGCAGGCCACACCATGGGTGCGCGCCGCCCAGTCCGACAGCGAACGCATGGCGCGTCTCGCCTTGCTGCTCGACCCCGAGCGCTGCAATGCCGACATCGCCAAGGCGACAGGCGTGCTTGAGGGCCTTGCCGATAATAACGGTGGTTTCCGTTGGGGCAAGTGGAGCGACGAACCATCGCTGTGGGCCACCGAGCAGGTGCTGCACACCCTCGGGTTGCTGCGCATGGCCGGCTATCTGCCCGACGACGGACGTATCATGCCCATGATGTGCAAGGCTCTGTCCTATATGGACAAGGAGTATGAACGCATCAACAAAAAGGTGGCGCCGGACATGGGCTACGCCGTGGTGCGCAGCCTATGGAAAGACGTAGCTCCTTCTTCTTTCGGGCGCAAAGTGGTCGATGCCACGCTGGCCGACTGCACCGCAAAATGGAAGGATGCGTCCACTGCCCGCAAGGCTGATATGGCCATTTTGCTCGACATATATGGCCGCACTGCGGTGGCGCGCGAAATCATCGGCTCCATCAGCCAGTTTGCGGTTTCCACTGCGTCGCAGGGTGTCAGCTTCCCGTCCGTATCCTCGATCGAGAGCTATGCTCCGCTGCTCATTTCTTTCGGCCGTGTGGACGCCACCTCGCCACTCATCGACGGTATGCGCCAGTGGCTCGTCGTGCGGGAGCAGGCCACCGTAGGGATGGGCGCCGCCGATGCCTCGCAACTTATATCCGCGTTCCTGAACAGCGGCACTCCGTGGCACACCGACAACGCTCCCGCAACCGTCACTCTGGATGGACGCGCCGTAGATCTCGGCGAGGCCTGTTCTTATGGTGGCGAGGCCACAGTGGCCCTTGGAAGCAATGCGGCCGGCCGTACGCTCCGTGTCAAGCCCGCTGCCTCTGTGCCATCCTACGGCGCCCTCATCAGCAGCTACCGCGCATTGCCGTCGGAGATTGAGGCAGTGTCATGCGAGGTTGTGTCGATAGAGAAACGCTTGGTGGCAGTGGATGCCGATGGCAAATCCGTGTATGCCGACAGTGTGGAGCTGGGAGCGCGCGTGCGTGTGATACTCACGCTTCATGTGCAGCGCGACATGCAGTATGTGTCCATCGTGGATGAACGCGCGGCAGCTCTTGAACCACTCGTGCAGACGCCCGGCTTCGAGATAAGCGCCGGTGCGCGATTCTACCGCGAGAGCGGCGACGAAGCCACCCGCCTGTTCATAGATTGGCTTCCCAAAGGCACGTATCAGATAAGCTACGATTGCATAGCCAATAATGCCGGTACATATGCCGGAGGCATAGCCACATTGCAGAGTGCACTCGCCCCGGCCCTGACGGCCCATTCTTCCGGCAGTGTGCTCACTGTGCGCTGATTTATTTTTTCATAACAAAAGTGGCGTTGATTTACATCAGGTTAAATCAACGCCACTTTTGTACTTATAAATCGTGTAAAAATATAGGCATTTAGTAACAAATTATTACAAATAATAGGTTAAAATGTGTATTTGTGTATTTTTAACACTTGCGTGAACATAATATATTGCATCAATTTTTAATTTTGCAGTGCCCTTTTGAGAAATCACTTAATATATAAACTAATACATCCCATTATCTGCTTATGAAAAGACTGTACACAATGACGATTGTCTCTCTGCTTGCTGCAGCTGCGACAATTCAGGCATCGGCCGCAAGCGTCACTCTCAAGGTGGCCGATCCGGCTGCTATCTCTGTAGCGAAGGGCGGAGCCCCGGTTGCTATCACGGCCGGCGACAATGTCGTGGAGTATGAACCGACAGAATACAACTCGCTTTACATCACCGCTGCGTCGGGCTATAAACTCGAGAGTGTAAAGTGCGAGAATGCGCAATACGGCGACCTCTATGTGAGCAGCGGTTACAGCGCATCGCTTTATCTCAGCGAATATGTGGACGGAAATATTTACACTGTCAACACCGTCAATCTTGATGCAATGCGCACAGCCACGGCCACAATCAAGGTGCTCGACGACTACACCATGGTGCGTGCCAGCCGTGCCGGCGGCTCGACCATCGACATAGCCGGCGCGGAAACTCAGGTGAAATTCATTCCGGGCGATGAATCGCCTTTCCAGTTCAACACCACCAGCTACGGCCAACTGTACCAGGTGAAGCTCAACGACCAGAAGGTGCAGCCCGCCAATGGTTATCATTCCGTGCCCGTTGCAGATGGCGATGTGATTGAGATTCAGGCAAAATATCCCGATATCGATGTGCCTGTCTACGTCACCATCCCCGACGATGCAAGAGGTGCTATCCAGGAATTCTCTGTCGACTACAGCCCTGTTACAAACTATTTTGACGATGAATTCACGGTGAAGGCCGGCTCTACCATTACTATCAATTTCGACACACAGAACTACAAGGTGGAGTCCATCACTATCAACGACCAGTCACAGTACTCCACCTATGTGAGCTTCAAGGTGGAAGGAGACCCCGTGTATATCGATATTGACGCTCATCCCTATGGCAATCTTGATTTCACGCTCAACGTCGACAATCCCTCACATGTTAATGTCTATCCCGGCCAGTCGAGCTACGCTACGCCGTTCGCACTCTCTGCAGGCTCCAACTCGCTCAGCGTGAATGAGAATATCGGCTGCATCTACATCAAGGCTGCAGCGGGCTATGTGATCAAATCCCTCACAGATGCGCAGGGCGCCGACCTGACATTGCAATACAATGTGCTCTATGTGCAGAACGGAATGCAGGTGAACATAACCACCGAGGAAATCAACTACGACGGTAAATTCGCCGTGTATGTCGACAGCACCGAGGGCCTCTACACGGCCTATTGGAGTGATGAGGAGACACGCGAGAACACCAACCTTGAAGCCGGATACAACGTGGTGAAATTCGCCACATCGGCACAGGTCATGTATATGGTGTGCGTGAGCGGACAGATTCCATACATCGCCTACAAGAACGGCGTACTGATAGCGAACAATTACGAAAGCACATATTTTTCGCAGCAATCATATCCCGAGAACGGAGATGTGTACAAGGTGTACACGCAGGGCAATGCTCCGGAATTGCACAACATCACCTTCGACCTGCAGGGCGAAGGCACTGACGGCGTAGCCGTGACCACCGATGTGATTACTCCGTGCCCCGACTTTGTCGGCGGTGTCAGCGTCCTCACCGGCACACAGATTGCTGTCTCTGTGCCCGTTGACGGTGAATTCTCCGTATTGCTCGACGACGAGCCCCTTGAAGCTGCCGAGGGCGGTGCCTATGTGTTCGCCGCGACCGCCGACCACAAAGTGACAGTGGCAGGCACCACCGGTATAAGCAATGTGGCGGCCGACCGCGTGGCCGACGGACCCGTCTACAACCTCCAGGGCATCCGTGTGCTCGACAGCGCTTCCGATGCTGCTGCCGTGCGTACGCTGCCCGCCGGTGTGTATATTGCCAACGGCAAAAAGTTTGTGGTGCGTTGAACCCTTATATTCGATAACTTAACCTTCAGTGCCGGTTGCCACTGCTCTTCGCCGGGTGGTGTGCGGCTGGCGCTTAACTGAATACACAGGCAAAACAAACTATGAATAAACGATTTTTTATTGCAGCCGTACTCTTGGGAGCATTTGTTGGCGCGGGCGCGCAGACCGATGCACTCTCGCTGCAGAGTCGCGCACAGATGCGCCGCCACACTCTTGAGTGCTCCGCTCCCGCCAAAGTGAGCGGCAAAATGCGCAAACTCTCGGGCCGCAGCGCCGACAACACGGTCACTGTAGCCTTCCTGCTCCTGCAGGAAGGCGTGAGCGCCGACGACATAGCCGCCGAAGGCATGCGTGTGCTCACCATGCGCGACAACATCGCCATCGTAGAGGTGGCTTATGCCGATGTGGAGCGATGCTCACGCCTGCCCATGATGCGCTCGTTCCAACTTCAGCGCGACTTGCACGCGCATACCGACAAGGCGCGTGCATCGGCAGGCGTGGATCTTATCCATTCCGGCGGGGCGGCACTTTCGCAGCCCTATACCGGTGCCGGCGTCATCGCTGCAATCGTCGATCAGGGCGTAGACCCCAACCACATCAATTTCAAGAACCCCGACGGCACCTCCCGCATCGGCTATCTATCGCATCTGCGCTACAACGCGTCAGGCACAGCCATGGCCGAAAGTTTCTATGGAGCCAACGTGCATGAGGCAGAACCCATCTCGGCATTCAGCACCGATGACGAGTCTACTTTCCACGGCACGCACACGCTCGGTATCCTCGGCGGAGGCTACAAGGGCGAGGTCGAGATTGCCGACGGAATGAACGGCAGCACTCCCAATATAGTGAAGGTGGCCAATCCTTACTACGGTGTGGCCCCCGGGGCCGAACTCGCAGTGTCGTGCGGTACGCTCGCCGACGGTTTCATAGCCTACGGCATGGATTATCTTTACAGCTATTCCAAATACATGGGCATGCCTATAGTCTACAGCCTTTCGCTGGGCAGCAACACCGGCTCGCACGATCCCAACTCCACCATGGGCCGCTTCCTCGACATTGTGGGTAAGGAGGCCATAATATGTCTGTCGGCAGGCAACGAAGGCGACCTCAAGATTGCCCTCAACAAGACATTCACCGCCACCGACAACACCATCAAGACTCTCATACATCCCTATGCCTATCAGTTTGATCCGAATGGTGGCGATGATTTCACCAACAATACCATACGCTATGGCTCCATATCCATATATTCCGACACCGAGCAGCCTTTCGACCTGCAGGCCGTGATATACAACAAGGACCGCGGCTACCGCGCGGCCAAGCGCATGCCCAAGGTGGGCGATGGCGTGGGTACTTACTATTGCAGCTCCGCCGACTACCAGATGGACGACTCCGACATCATAGGCGATGCCACGTTCGTAAAGGCTTTCGACGGCTATGTGGGTGTGGGCGGTATGATAGACGAGGAGACAGGCCGCTACTACGGCATGGTGGACTACTATGTGATTGACTCAGAGGAAAACCGCTCCACGGGCAACTATGTGCTCGGATTTGAGGTGACAGGCTCCGAGGGCCAGCGCATCGATTGCTATGGCGACGGCGTGACCACGTGGATGGAAAACTACGGCCTCGAAGGTTTTGACGATGGCAGTTGCAACGGCTCCATATCCGACATGGCCGTGGCGCACAATGTAATAGTGGTGGGCTCTTACAACACACGCGACAAATACGACACCCTCGACGGCGGCACCTCTACCTACGTCGGCGACGGCTTCTTGCCCGGCGGCATCAGTGGTTTCTCCTCGTTCGGCACATTGGCTGATGGCCGCAACCTGCCCACAGTGTGCGCTCCCGGCTCGGCTATCATTTCGTCCATGAGCATGCCTTATATCAACGCGGTGACTCAAGGATATGACGAGGCCAACAAACAGGGCTACTGCAACTACATGTTCAGTGCGCGCGCCACCGACAACGCAGGCAAGACGCACTACTGGAAACAGGAGATAGGCACCTCTATGTCGTGTCCGTTCGTAGCCGGAAGCATAGCCCTGTGGCTTGAAGCCGACCCCACGCTCACGGTTGAAGAAGTGCGCGACATAATCGTGTCCACAGCAACCGTCGACGACGACGTGCGCTCGGCCGACCCCGTGCGCTGGGGCGCAGGCAAGTTCAATGCTCTCGAAGGCCTCAAAGAGGTGATACGCCGCAGCAGCGCGGGCATCGGCGACGTGAGCGCCGACACCCGCAACGACCGTATCATCGTCACCGAAACGGCCCGCAACGCCTTCTCCGTGTTCTGCGGCGATGCCTCGGGCAGTATTTCCGTGCAGGCCTACTCGACATCCGGCGCCCTCATGGCCTCGGAAAGCGCTTCGGCCGACGAAATCACCGTGGATGCTTCTTCGTGGCCCGCCGGCGTGTATGTGCTCAGTGTCAACGGCCGTCATTCATCAAAAATTTGCGTGAAATAACATAACGAGAAATGAATACAATAAAGAAAATTCTGCTTGCCGCGTTGTGTGTGGCCGGCTTCGGAGGCGCGCAAGCCGTGGCCGCCGAGCCCGAGGAGGTGCCCATCATCACCTTCCGCACCAACATCTATGACACATACGGCGACACCAACAGTTTCCACATAGAGCTGGGAGCTTCAGAGAAAACATATTTCGACATCGACTACGGCTTTGGTACCGAAGAGGTAGAGGTGGGTGTGGCCTATTTCGACACCGACGCCCAGGCCATGGTCGGCACTATGGTGCAGTGCCGTGTGAGTCAGGAGGGTATCGTGCGCATATATGGCGATGCTTCCAAAATCGACTATCTCGCGGCCGAAGGCTGCTACATCGACTGGATTGACATGGATGCCTGCTCCAATCTGGAAATCCTCAATCTTCAGCACAACGAACTCAAGCGCCTCGACCTCACACCGTTCACCAAGCTTAATGCCATTTATCTGACCGACAACACCTTCTCGGCAGAGCATCCGCTGGTGGTGGGTCCCAACAAGCCCGACCTGATGATTCTCGAAATAGACATCACAGAGCATATCGACCCATCGTTCAATCTCAGCGACTATCCCGCCATGGTGAGCTTCGACGCATATCATTGTCTCGACCTCGACCATATCGACCCTACCGGTTGTCCCAACCTGCAGGTGCTCTCGCTTGAGCTTACCAATGTGTCGAGTGTCGATGTGTCGCAGAACCAGCGTCTCACCCGCCTTAATGTGTCGGAATCGCGCGTAACATCGCTCGACCTGAGCAAGAACGTGAACCTGATGAACCTGCTTGCCGAACATGTTTCGGGCAGCATCAACAAGGAATACAAGATTTCTTCTATTGACCTCAGCAACAATCCCAATCTGGTGATTCTCACCCTTGCCGGCAACGACCTCACCGACATCGACCTGAGCCACAACACGCTGCTGACCAACCTTAACCTCAGCCGCAACAAGCTGTCGCACATCAACCTTGAGGCCAATACCTATCTCTACTCCGTCAATCTGGCCTACAACGATATGGATTTCGTCACACTGCCGCTTCCCGGAGCAGAGTGGGGCGAGTATTACTACTACCGTAACCCGCTGCCATGCAACCGCAGCTATCCCGTGGACAGCAATATAGATTTCAGCAGCAGTGTGCTGCGCAGCGGTACCACGACCACTGCGAAGGTGTGGACATTCGCACCCGCCGCCGAGGCGGTGGAACTGCCGGAAGAAGAGTATACTTACACCGACGGCAAAATATCGTTCAAGTCGGCAATGACCGATTCCGTGTATGTTGAGTTTGCCAACAGCGCATTCCCCGACTACACCCTCCGTTCCGGAGCCTTCAAAGTGAAGACCGCCGCCGAGTTCGGCGTTCCTTCGCAGATTGTGTCGTTCCGTCCGTCGTCCATTCCTGCCGGTGGTGTGAAATTTGGCGTGACTATCGACGGTGCATCGGCACAAGCTCCACGCACGCTTCATGTAGTGGCCGCCGACGGTGCCGAGCAGACATTCGCCGTCACGTCCGCCGACATCAATGCCCCCACGCAGATATCCGTGAATGCCGTGGCAGCGAAAGATATGGCTCTGCTTGTGGAAGAAGGCGATGTGCTTTCGTCCTTCGTTATGGCCGGTGTGCCACTTTCGGCACTCGATATCAGTGCCGCCACCGAGCTGCGCCGCCTCAGTGTCACGGATTGCTCGCTGCGCACCATCGACATGGCCTACAACCGCTGCTTGCGCTCGCTTGACCTCTCGGGAAACCGTCTCGGTAATGTGTCTCTTGCAGGCTCAAGTGGTTCATATGAGAAAAACGTGCTCACCGATATCAAGGCCGAGCGCAACCAGATTTACAATTTTGAGGTTGTGAGCACCACACAGATCAAGAATCTCGACCTTTCCGACAACCGTCTCACCACCTTCAATCTCAAGAACTACGATGGCATCCGTTCGCTCGATCTCTCCAACAACCGTATGGCCGAGGTGCTCAGTCTCACCTATCTGGCCGCTGCAGAGGAAATAGACCTGCACGGCAACAGCCTTGACAGTCTCACGATAGATGTGTTGCCTTGCCTGAAGCGCTTCGATGTGTCGGACAACAATCTCTCCATCCGCACGCTTCCCGCCGTGGCATCGCTTCCCGCCGGATGTGCCTATACCTATGCACCGCAGAAGAACCTTTATATTGTAGATAAGGCTCCCGGCATCAATATTTCTGCCCAGTACCGCATGATCGATGGCGAAGGCACCAATTTCGTATGGAAGAAAGCCGATGGCACAGTGCTCGTGCAGGGCGTGGATGTGGACTGCAACAACGGCGGTACACGCTTTCTGAAGGACAACCTCGGCACGGTGTATTGCGAGATGACACATCCCGCCTTCCCGCAGTTTGCCGGCGCCGATGTGTACAAAACCACCGAGACTCTCGTGGTGGGCGCACCCACCACTGTGATAGCATCGTTCACCTCCACCGCAGGCACAGATGCCGCCAACGTGGTTTTCCGCGCCACCAAACCCGCCGCTGTCTACATTGACTGGCGTGGCGATGGCACGGAGTATCTGCAATATGAGGTTCCGTCCGACAAGTATGCTTCCTACACCGGTCAGACAGCTTATGCCGGAGCCAATGCTAAGGTATATACCTATGGGGAGGCCGATGAACTCACAGTGTTCTCCATCTACGATGTGCCAATGTCGCAGATGGATGCATCACCGCTTACGGCCGTTACAGCATTCTCCGTAGGTGGTGCCGGACTTGATGAGGAACACCTCAAATTGCCAGCCAATCCCGCGCTCTCCGAACTGAATCTCGAGGGAAACAACTTCTCGACCAAGACGTTCGAGGACTTGACCAACCTCAAGATTCTCACACTGTCCGACAATCTCTACGAGAGCTTCGACGCCTCCCGGCTCCCGGGACTGCAGGCGCTTGCCTTGTCGGGCAACAAACTCACCGACATCACGCTCAACAACCCCGCACTATGGAATCTCGTGCTCAGCAACAATGAGTTCTCGGAAATTTCGCTGTCGGGTTTGCCAGCTCTTGACCAACTGTTCCTTGCAGGCAATAAATTCGCGGAAATAGACCTGTCGCCGGTGAAAAATCGCCTGCGTGTGCTTGATCTCACCAACAATGCCATGGATTTCGCTACCCTGCCGCGCCCTGCCGATATGCCGGCTATCGCAGTTTATTACTACGGCGGCCAGTCGCCCCTCGCGGCCGAGTGCGTCGACGGAAAGGTGGACCTCAGCTCGCAAGCCACAGTGGGCGAGACAGCCACTGAGTACAGTTGGTATCTTGGCGAGGTATACGTAGACGCCGATACCGGCGAGGTGGTGGGTGAAGCACTCGAAACCGGCGGCGATGACCCCGAGTACACCGTTGAGGGTGGTGTGACATATTTCCACTACACGTTCTCCGACAAAGTCGCCGGCATGCTCGTCAACGCCGAGTATCCCAACCTCGTGCTCTTCACCGTGCCTGTGACCATCGACAGCACCTCCGGTATAAGCGACGTCACAGCCGATGCCGCCGACCCGGATGCCATAGTGGATGTGTACAACGTAGCCGGCATATGCGTGCGCCGCGCCGTGCGCATGGCCGAAGCCTTCGACGGCCTCGACACCGGCTTCTATATAGCCGGTGGCCGCAAGGCATTCGTACGCCGTCGTTGACAATTCCCTACGACCATACTTTAGCGGGCGCCTCCACACGGACGGTGCCCGCTTTCCTTATGAAATAATTCGCTATTTTTATGGGGCGAGTGTCGCAAATTCTTCGTAACTTTGCATGTCATGAAAATGAGTACATTTTCCATCTCAATAAGTAAACAGGCGATGGTTGAAATGCCTCCGGTGGCATTCGACGGACCGATCACGATAGTAGAGACGGCAGAGCAATTGGACAGCGCCCTGGCCGATCTGTGTGCGCACCCGCTTGTGGGGTTCGACACGGAAACCAAGCCGTCCTTCAAGAAAGGGTGTGTCAACAAGGTGGCTCTGATGCAGCTGTCCACCGATACGCACAACTATCTCATACGTCTGAATAAGCTCGGCATTCCGGCCGCGCTCAGGGCGTTCCTTGAAAATCCTGCCGTGACCAAGGTGGGGCTCTCCGTGCACGACGACTTCAGCGTGATGCGCCGCACCGAGCCTCTGGAACCGCAGGGATTCGTAGAGCTGCAGCACTATGTGAGGGATTTCTGCATATCCGACAGCTCTCTCCAGAAGATATACGCTATAGTCTTCGGACAGCGGATATCCAAAAAGCAGAGGCTCACCAACTGGGAAGCCGACAAGCTCACACCCCAGCAGCAGGCTTATGCCGCGTTGGATTCATGGGCGTGCCTCCACATATACAGGTATCTGTCGGAAGGACGGTTCGACCCGTCGTCGTCGCCCTATCGCGTAATTCCCGAAGAAAAAAAAGAGGAAGCATGAAAAAGATTCCCCGTTCCACCCTGATTCCGCTTGTGCTGCTCGTGTATCTGGCCGTGATGGCTACGATAGGCTACGGCGACTATGCCGCCGGGCGCACTTCGGCGCTTTACTATTTCGGCATCATCGCCATCACGCTTGTGATTCTGGTGCTTCTGCATTTCAGCCTCAAGCGCCGCGAGCGCATGCGTGCCGAAAGGGAAGCCGACATTAAAAAGAATTCAAACCAATAACAACATAAAAACCACTATGGCTAAAAAAGCTCTTTTAATAATCCTCGACGGATGGGGCATCGGCAACCATACCCACAGCGATGCCATCTATAGCACTCCCACTCCCTATTGGGACCATCTTCTGGCCACATACCCCCACTCGCAGCTGCTGGCCAGCGGCGAGAACGTGGGTCTGCCCGACGGACAAATGGGCAACTCCGAGGTGGGCCACCTCAACATCGGTGCCGGCCGCATCGTCTATCAGGACCTTGTTAAAATCAACAAATCCATAGCAGAAGGCACTATCCTCGACAATCCCATGGTCAAGAAAGCATTTGAATATGCCAAGACCACAGGCAAGCGCATGCACTTCATGGGCCTGACCAGCAACGGCGGCGTGCACTCCTCGCTCGACCATCTCTTCGCCCTCTGCGACATCGCCAAGCACTATGGCCTCAAGAATGTGTATCTCCACTGCTTCATGGACGGCCGCGACACCGACCCCCGCAGCGGCAAGGGCTTCATCGAGCAGCTCCAGGACCACTGCGCCAAGAGCGCCGGCAAGATTGCCTGCATCATCGGCCGCTACTATGCCATGGACCGCGACAAGCGCTGGGAGCGCGTGAAGGTGGCCTACGACCTGCTCGTGAAGGGCGAGGGCAAGCAGGCCACCGACATGGTGGCAGCTATGCAGGAAAGCTACGACGAGGATGTGACCGACGAATTCATCAAGCCTATCAACAATGCCACCGTCGACGGCACCATCAAGGAGGGCGACGTGGTGATCTTCTTCAACTACCGCAACGACCGCGCCAAGGAGCTCACCGTGGTGCTCACGCAGCACGACATGCCCGAGGAAGGCATGCACACCATCCCCGGCCTGCAGTACTACTGCATGACTCCCTACGACGCTTCGTTCAAGGGCGTGCACATCCTCTTCGACAAGGAAAATGTGGACAACACCCTCGGCGAATATCTCTCCGCCTCGGCAGCAAGCAGCTCCACATAGCCGAGACCGAGAAGTATGCCCACGTGACTTTCTTCTTCAACGGCGGCCGCGAGGCACCCTTTCGACGGCGAGGAGCGCATCCTCGTGCCCTCGCCCAAGGTGGCTACCTACGACCTCAAGCCCGAGATGAGCGCCTACGAGGTCAAGGACAAGCTCGTGGAGGCCATCAAGGAGGAGAAGTACGACTTCATCGTGGTCAACTACGCCAACGGCGACATGGTGGGCCACACCGGCATCTATTCCGCCATACAGAAAGCTGTGGAAACTCTCGACAACTGTCTGCACGACACGGTGGAGGCCGCCCGCGGCGCAGGCTATGAGGTTATCATCATTGCCGACCACGGCAACGCCGACAACGCTGAAAACGCCGACGGAACCCCCAATACGGCCCATTCGCTCAATCCCGTGCCTTTTGTGTATGTGACGGACAACAAGAGCGCCAAGGTGGCCGATGGCCGTCTGGCCGACGTAGCTCCCTCCCTTCTCCATATCATGGGTGAGAAACAGCCTGCGGAGATGACCGGAAGCGACCTTATCGCCGATAAGTAAGCCGCCCGGCACGATATATCATCCTGTGCCGGACCATTATCCATCCGGCACAGGATTTTTTTCTCTCTCTACACACACAATTTATGTCGATCAGACCAATCATTGCTGCCGCAATTGCAGTGCTGGCAGCCACGTCTTGCAACAATGACGTTTTCGTAAAGCCCACGGCCCCCTCATCGTGTGAGGTGGTGCTCGACGGCGACGGCTCGCGGGCCAGCATCAAGTTCCAGCCTTCGGGGCTGCAGTATATATACTTTGATGTTTACGGCGGTCAGAGCGGATTCACATACTACGACCGTGCCGGCCGCGAGATTGCCGTGAACAGTCCGGCCAAGGATGTTGCGCGTATCAGTTTCTCCAATATCGCCATGGTGGCTTTCGATGTATATGTCGATGGCGATGAACTCACCTTTGAATGCGTTGAAAACACCGTGCAGACAAATCCCATGAATTTTTCGCTGCGTCTGGACTACGGCTTCGGCATGGAGATAGTGCATCTTACGCTCATGCCCGGACAGCCCATGGAATGCACGGCTTTCAGCTACGACACCAACGCCTTGAACACCTATGAGGAAGTGGCGCGTGTCACCGACCAAATGACATTGCATAATGAATCGTCGCTCACTCAGGTGATGGAGCTTTGGCCGTATCTGAATGTGTTTGGCTCCGTAGAACTTACGCCCGAGGCGACATGGGCCAAAGGCGAGAATGTGCAGGTAAGGATTCCGTATTTCAACGGAACAGAGTGGACAGTACCGGAGACGGCAACCGGGCTTACCATATACCGCGACTATACCTTTACCCCCGCCGGCATTGATTGGACGACGCGCGTGAAGGTGGATGTGCCAGCCACGTCGACTGTTACGGCGCAGGCTGTAGTGAATTACTACAGCGTGTCCACGCAGTTCACGGCCACATTCCGTGCGCCGGTGAGCGGGCGTGAGTTTACCACAAAGGGAATCATGAAAGTAACACAGCCCTTCGATTATGAAATTCAAGTACTCTAAACTGCGCATGATCGCAGCGGCCGTAGCGAGTGTATGCGCATGCTCGGCCATGGCCGATTCCATCCCCGAAGGTGCGGCTGTTGCCCGTTGGCGTCTCGGCGTGGAGTTGTCGCCTGCATTTGTTCCTCACACCAATCGCTTCCTGAGTGGCAACAACGATGCCGGAAAATCGGTGGACGCATCATTTGGCGGTGCTGTCCGCGCCGATTTTGTATTCGGGCCGAATTCGCGCTACGGCAAGTTGTATCCCGATGTCTATCAGGGCGTGGGGGTCGATGTGACCGCATTTCCCGGCGGTATGCTTGGCACGCCGGTGTCGGCGTATGTGTATCAGGGGGCGCCAATAATGCGGTTGGGCTCTCGTCTCAGCCTCGGCTACGAATGGCAGTTTGGTGCGGCCTTCGGTTGGAAGCATTCGGAAGACGGACCGGATGCCGACAACAATGCCGTGAGCACGGCTGTCACCGCACGCATGGGGGTGGGAGTGAAACTCGTGTATGAGCTGGCACCCCGGTGGCAGCTTTCCGCAGGAGTGAATGTGCTGCATTTTTCCAACGGCAACACTTCGTTTCCTAATGCCGGGGTGAACACTGTCGGGGCCACGGTGGGCGTGGCGTATGTGCTTGATGCTTCGCCGCGCGCGGGTATGGCCGATGCCGCCGAGATGGCTCAGGCCGATGCCGGGCGCTGGTTTTTCGATATTGTAGCCTATGGCGCATGGCGCAAGCGCGGAGTTGTGCTTGACGATGTTGCCGTGCTTTGTCCGGGCAGCTTCGGTGTGGCCGGGGTGCAGTTTGCGCCCATGCGCAGGTTCAACCGCTGGTTTGCCGCAGGTGCATCGCTTGATCTTCAGTACGATGAAAGCGCCGGCATGGCTCCTTACTATGTGTCAAGCTCAAGCTACGACGATCCAAAGTTCTACCGGCCGCCTTTCGGAAAGCAGATCAGCGCCGGCCTCTCGGCCCATGCCGAGCTCACGGCTCCTGTTTTTTCCGTAAACGCGGGCATAGGATATGATTTCGTTTGTCCCGAAGGCGACAAGCGCTTCTACCAGTCGCTGACACTCAAGACTTTTGTGACAGAACGAGTGTTTGTCAACGTGGGATACCGCCTCGGCAATTTCAAGGACCCGCAGAATCTCATGTTGGGTCTTGGTGTGAGGTTGTAGCCTGCGGCGTCACTGCTGTCCGAGAAATTCCGAGATGCACACGAAGTGTGCGCCATCGGCTTTGAGACGCCTTATTATTGCGGTGAATTCCTGCCACCTCGCCTCATCCCATGAATGCGGATGGCCCTGCAGATAGAAATGGTCGAGATGGCTGTAGCGACCGAGATAATTGGCGAGGAACTTAGCATACACGGGGTTGTGGAACGGATATTCCATCTCCAGATTTCGCTCCACAAGCGTGCCCTTGAATAGTCTGGGGTGCTCGGGATGGCCGAACACAAGCTCTATGTTGCTGATGCTTGCAAGGGCGCTGTCGGTGTGCTCGTTGCAGTTGGTCCAGTGTCTTCCCCATGCCCGCAGGGTCAGTCCGGCTTTGGCCGTGGCGAGCGAATCGGTGCGGTGCAGGGCGGCACGCTGTTTGTGGAAATCCTGTTCAAATTCGCCGGGCTCATCCATGCTCATGCGGTTGTGGTAGCCGTGGTTCCAGAATTCTATGCGTGGGTTGCGAGCGGTGGTCCGCAGCCAGTCGAAATAGTCGGTGCGGTCGCTGTCAAGAGAGTAGCCGATGATGCCGAGATTGGCTTTTATGCCTGCACTGTCGGTGAAATTCACCACACGGTTCCAGGCATCCGGCACAGCCTCGCCATCGTCTCCGTAGTGCACGTCGTCAAGTTTGAGGAGCACCGTCGGGCCATGTCCTTTCCTTTTCCCGGCAGCCTCGGGCCTGAACACAATCTCCGCCTGTCCGCGGCGCAGCAGGAGGGCATCCTCTCCGAAAGGCGTGGCTGCATTGATGTTGCCGTTTTCTATATCGCGGGCGTTTTCAGCAATGTCGAGCATATAGTCGAGGCCTATCGGCTTTTTGATATATGGATAATGGCCGGCATAGAGTTTTTCAATGCCTTGCGATGTCATGAGCCGGAGCATGCGTCCGCAGCTCTCGGAAAGGGTGGAGAATTCTACTTGCGGGTTGAGTTGCATCCATAGTTGCCCTGTGCCGAAAGCATCGCCCGTAAAGGCCATTTTTCCTGCGAAGTCCACAAAAATAATAGAGCCGGGGGTATGGCCTGGCATGAGGAACACCTCCAGTGTGCGCGAGCCGAGCTCAAAACGGTAGTCTTCCTCAATGTAGCGTATGTTTCCTTTGTAGTCGGCCATGTTGCGGCTCGTCACGAGAGTGTCGGCCGGGTGCATGTACACTTCCGGAAAAGACTGCACTCCGCCGCTGTGGTCGTAATGGCAGTGCGTGAGGGCTACTCGCAGCGGTTTGTCAGTGAGCTTGGCGGCTATCTTGTCGAGATCGCGGCATTTAGTGCCGGTGTCTATCAGCAGCGCGGCGGTGTCGCCCTCTACAAGATACATGGTGGTTTTGTCGCTTGTCTCAAGCACGGTGACGCCGGGTTCGATCACGGTGGCCGTGACGTCGTCGTTGGAAAATACCGGTTCAGCTGCTCGGGAAGCGATGCTCAGCAGCATGCAGAGCATAATGTGCAGATGTCTCATGGTATGGTCTTTTTTTGGGGGGGGGGAGATTCTAAAGCCTCAAAACAGTTGCAAAGATACAAAATGCCCCTCAGATAACAAAAAAACTGCGCTGCCCGCATATGTACGGACAGCGCAGATATTGGCTTTTAATGGCTGTGGGCTTACATCATGCCGCCCATGCCACCCATGCCGCCGGCGGGCATGCCGGCTGCGGGAGTTTCTTCCTTCTTGTCGGCGATCACGCACTCGGTGGTGAGGAACATGCCGGCGATGCTGGCTGCGTTCTCAAGAGCCACGCGGGTCACCTTGGCGGGGTCGATCACACCGGCGGCGAGCAGGTTCTCATAGCTGTCGGTGCGGGCGTTGTAGCCGAAGTCGCCCTGGCCTTCGCGCACTTTCTGCACCACTACGGCGCCTTCCACACCGGCGTTGCGTGCGATCTGGCGGAGAGGCTCCTCGATGGCGCGCTTCACGATGGCGATGCCGGTGGTCTCGTCGTCGTTGTCGCCCTTGAGGCTGTCGAGGGCGCTGAGGGCAGCGGATGTATGCCACACCGCCGCCGGGCACGATGCCCTCGGCGATGGCTGCGCGGGTGGCGCTGAGGGCGTCGTCCACGCGGTCTTTCTTCTCCTTCATCTCCACCTCGCTGGGTGCGCCGATGTGGAGCACGGCCACACCGCCGGCGAGCTTGGCGAGACGCTCCTGGAGCTTCTCGCGGTCGTAGTCGCTGGTGGTGGTGTCGATCTGGGCCTTGATCTGAGCCACGCGCTTGGCGATAGCATCCTGCGATCCGCCGCCGTTGACGATGGTGGTGTTTTCCTTGTTGATGGTCACCTTCTCGGCGGTGCCGAGGTCCTGCATGGTGGCGGTGGCCAGCTGCATGCCCTTTTCCTCGCTGATGACAGTGCCGCCGGTGAGGATGGCGATATCCTCAAGCATCTCCTTGCGGCGGTCGCCGAAACCGGGAGCCTTGACGGCGCAGATCTTGAGCGAGCCGCGCAGACGGTTGACAACGAGGGTGGCGAGAGCTTCCTGGTCGACATCCTCGGCGATGATGAGCAGCGGACGGCCGCTCTGTGCGGTCTGCTCGAGCATGGGAAGGATGTCCTTGAGGTTGGAGATCTTCTTGTCGTAGAGGAGGATGAAGGGATTCTCCATCACGCACTCCATCTTCTCGGTGTCGGTGACGAAGTAGGGCGAGATGTAGCCGCGGTCGAACTGCATGCCTTCCACGATGTCGACGGTGGTCTCGGTGCCCTTGGCCTCGTCGACGGTGATGACGCCTTCCTTTCTTGACCTTCTTCATGGCCTCGGCGATGAGGCGGCCGATGGCCTCGTCGTTGTTGGCCGATACGCGTGCCACGTCTTCGATTTTCTTGAAGTCGTCGCCCACTTCCTGGCTCATCTCGCGGATGGCACCAACCACAGTGGCCACGGCCTTGTCGATACCGCGCTTGAGATCCATGGGGTTGGCACCGGCGGTCACATTCTTGAGGCCGACGTTGATGATGCCTGTGCGAGCACGGTAGCGGTGGTGGTGCCGTCACCGGCATCGTCGCCGGTCTTGGAGGCAACCTCCTTGACGAGCTGTGCGCCCATGTTCTGGAAAGGATCCTCGAGCTCGATCTCGCGGGCCACGCTCACACCGTCCTTGGTGATGTGGGGAGCGCCGAATTTCTTCTCGATGATCACATTGCGGCCTTTGGGGCCGAGGGTTACTTTCACGGCATCGGCGAGAGCGTCGACACCTTTCTTGAGCTCTTCGCGAGCCTTTATGTTGAATTCGATCTGTTTTGCCATAGCTTATGGTGTTTTTTGAGTTTCTGATTGGAATTGGATTATTTCTCTATGATGGCGAGCACTTCGTTCTGGCGCATTACGAGCACCTTCTCGCCGTCCACTTCAAGCTCGGTGCCGGCGTACTTGCCATAGTACACTTCGTTGCCTTCCTTAAGGATCATTTCTTCGTCCTTGGTGCCGTTGCCTACAGCTATTACGGTGCCTTTCAGGGGCTTTTCCTTAGCGCTGTCGGGGATGATGATACCATTGATTGTGGTTTCTTCTGCGGCTGTGGGGCGGATGATCACGCGGTCGGCCAGAGGTTTCAGTTTCATAGTATGTGTGAGTTTAGAGTTTTTTTGTGTTATGTTCCGACATGGATAATGCACATTCCGTGCCAAATGCCGGAGGATGCCGTGCGGCTGACAAAATGTCGCTTCCGGGCATGACATCACTATAACAATGGGAATGGCCTAATGTTCAGCAGACGTCAGAAATGTGGAGTGATGCCGATGAAAAATTCAAAGTTGATGCCCGGCATGGGGCGCGACAGCACTGACAGATAGTCTTCGTTGAAGAGATTGTTCACCGCGAGTTTGAGCGAGACGTCGACCGGCCGTGTGTGCAGCTGTTTCTCAAGCTCGACATTGCTCATGTAGTATGGCGGCAGATAGCCGGTGAGGGTGTGGTCGTTGCTTGACATGGTGTAGCGCTGCGAGTAGTGACACCATTTGTAGAGTATGCTCCATGAGCGCCAGCTCAGGCGTGCGGTGGCCGATGCGGAGTTGCGGGGAACATACGGGAGTTGTTTCCCCACCGAATGGTCGGCCGCCGTTGCCGGTTCGCCGTCGTTGACAGAGGGGGTGAAGGCATAGGACGCTCCGATGTCGAGCAGCCAGTGTCGCGCAGGCTGAAAACTCAGCGAAGCGCGGGTCTCGATGCCGTATGCGTGCACGCTCATGACATTGCGCGGGGCGAAGAATCCCTTGGGCGTGGGAAGCCACAGTATCCAGTCGCTTATGCGGGAATCGAACCAGGTGGCGCTACCCTCGAGAGTGTATGTATCGCGTTTGCCAATGCGGAACGAGAGCCCTGCATCGTAGCTGAAGCCGTGCTCGGGACGCAGGTCGGGGTTGCCGCCGGGAAGAAAATACATGTCGTTGAGCGAGGGATAGCGATAGTTTCGTGCTATGGATGCCCGCGCTGTTAGCCCGGCAGCAGGCCATAGCACTGCGTCGGCGAAGAATGCCGGCATGACGGGAGAGAAGGACGAGCCGTTCATATCCTCGCGCACCACGAGCGATAGGCCGACGGGGCCGACGGGGCGCCACTTTGCCGTGGCTACTGCCGACACCTCGCTCCGCTCCACATTGTAGCCTATGGACGATGCGCTTTCGCCACCGCCTGCCGCCACACTCAGGTCGCGGCTGCGCACAAAGTGCTGCCGTCCCGACAGCGACAGCGAGAAATGCCAGTTGCGTGCGGGGGAATATTCGCCGTCGGCACGGGCATACAAGCTGTTGATGTAGCTGCGTGCGCGCGTCATAGGTGTCATCACGCCTGCCGCAGCCTCGCGTTTGTAGTCGTAGGCTGTCTGCGTGTAGATGTAGCCTCCGCGCAGGGTCGAGCTCCATTTGGCGGCATAGTGGCTCCAGGATGCCACAGCTCTTAAGGTCTGTTCGCGCTGTCGGTTCTCAAAAGAGCTTGCATCGGCATAGTCGGTGGTGAGCAGCGGGAGCTCACGGTCGGAGTTGACGTACCATGCGCTTATGCCTGCACTGTTGTTGCTGTCGCGGTAGTACAGGTCCTGCAGGATGTGGAGGTCCTTGAACGCGCCGTTGCGGTTTTTCTCCCTCGGGTGGTATTGGCCTATGATGTTTTTGTCTTCGTCGTATATGTTCAGCTTTTTGTCGTGGTTCAGGTAGGTGTAGTCGTTGGCCGAGGAGGAGTACACCACTCTGGTGCTCGCGCGCCAGTGTTCGGAGCCGTAGCTTATGCGGGCAAACTCGTCGAAGGTGCTGAACGAACCTATGCCCTGCACATACTGGGCTTTCAGGCCATCAGGCTCCACCGGGGCAGTGGACAGGTCCACCAGGCCGCCTATGCCTCCTCCTGTCTGGGCTATGGATGAGCTGCCGTGGAGAAGCGAAGCCCGGTCGATGAAATAGGATGGGATTGTGGAGAAGTCGGTCATGCCCAGCATGGGATTGGTCATGGGCATACCGTTCCATGTCACGGCCGTATGGCTCGCGGACGTGCCGCGGAACGCCACAGTGGAGAGCGTGGCGCGTCCGTAGCTTTTCACGAATATGGAGGAGTTGTAGCTGAGCACATCGGCCATGGATAGCGCGATGTTTTCTTTGAGGGCGAGAGAGTCGAATGATGTTTTTGTGATGCCCGTTTCCTTGATGGGGCGCGATCCCGTGACCACGACTTCGCGCAGGCTGCGTTGCTGGGCCGCGCACACGGTTGCGACGGCTACGCATATACATATCGTGAGGATGCGTGTGTGTGTCATTTCCAGCAGAATGCTCCGGGGGTGATGCCGGTGGTGAATGTGTCTTTCAGCTGTCCCTGAGGGCTGTAGCGGTAGACGGGGGCTTTCTGCTGATAATCGAGAGCATCGGCCACGTACAGGTCGCTGTCGCGGGGGCTCACGCTGAGGCTGTAGTATCGGCCGCCGTCGGTAGGTGCGGGCAGAAAAGGTGTGTCGGGAAGATATGCGTCCGCCACATTCATGCGCCACACCCCGCCGTTTATCCAGTAGATGGTGTCGGCGGCGGCGTTGGTGGCAAGGGATGTTGGTGCGTCGTTGATGTTGAGACGGAATGTGCGCTCGATGGAGAACGTGCCGGTGTTGATGCAGGTGAGGGCGGGGCGTTCCTGCCCGAGTGGATTGCCGTAGAAGCCGCCGTCGGTGAGCACCCACAGGCGTCCGTGGCTGTCGGCGGCGATATTGCGGGGCTGGATGCCCACGGTGAGGCGGTCGACCACACGGTCGGTGCGCGTGTCTATCTTCAATATTGTGTTCTGGTAGCTCCAGCAGTTGCAGTACACATAGTCGCCCAGCTGCACCATTTGCTCGGTGGAACCCGAGGATGCGCTCATGCCCGGCACTTCGATGTAGCCTGTGATTTCGTAGCGCTGGGGGTTGACGATGGCTATGCGGTTGTCCCACAGCTGTGTTACGTAGGCTTTTGTGTCGCTTACGAAATGAATGTAGCGCGGCGATGTGAAGTTCTCGATACGTCCGGTCTCACGGAATGTGTCGGGATCAATGGCGAAGACCACGTGGCTGTTGTTCACCACAATCCACACGCGTCCGCTGTGCAGGGTCATGGACTGGGCCACGTCGCCGAGTTTCATGCCGTTGGCGCGGAAAAACACTTCGTTCTGCACTGTGGCCGTGGCGGGATCGTAGTAGCTCAGGGTGGCGTTGCCATACTGGAAATTACCCTCGCAGGCTATCAGCAATCCAGGGCCGGAAGCAACGATATCCTCCGAAAAGCCGTAATCCCACTTCATGCAGCCTTGAATGGCTGCACAAAGCAGGATCGCAGAAAAGAAGTGTCGGAATGTCATTCTGTTATTTGGCGAAGCGTACGGCCACATCGTCGAAAGCGAAGTAACCCGGGGTGTTGAGGCCCCATTCGCCGCGCAGGTCGCTGCTTCCGTCAATGTTGAATTCTATTTTCACGACTTCACCAAGCATGGAGAGGTCGAATTTGGTCCAGTCGCTCACGATTTTGTCGGCTCCGTCGCATAGCATGAATTCTGTGCGGCCGGTTTCGTTGCCGGTGGCGTCATAGCCGATGGCGATGATTTTGAACCAGCTGTCGGCACCGGCGGCAGCGGCGTAGGCGTTGCCGTAGCGCAGCACGGAATATGTGTAGGATGTGTTGGTGACATACATGTGGTCCACAACGCGTGCCACACCGTCGGCAAAAGTGAATGCGGGAAGGTGGTCCTTGTAGCTCTCACCGTCCACATATCCGTTCTGCACGCAGAAATTGCGCGAGCCGTTGTGTCCGGCCTTGTCGGAGGCGCCGGTGGGCACTGCCAGCTGGGTGGTGTAGTCAAGACCTTCGTCGGCGGCGAGGAAGTAGTCGCTGACAGCCATGCCGCCGTTCCAGAAGGGGCCGCCGTCAAGAATGCCTCCGCTCAGGCCTGTATTGCCTTCGTCGCACCATTTGTAGCCGGTGTAGGCCATGTCGCCGTAAAGGAGCGTGCCACCGTACTGTGTGTCGTCCACAAGATCGCTCCATGTGGATATGGCCACGGAGCCGATGGTGTAGGGGGTGAAAGCGGCATCGGCATCCTCGAAGGTGAGAACGCGGAGCTCGTAGGTTTCAACGGGCATATCGGGCTCGTCGTTGCTGCAGGATGCGGCCACAAGGGCGAGAGGGAGGAAGTAAAGTGCTTTTTTGAACATAAGGCTGTGAAAAGATTCGTTGAAACAAAAAAAATGTGATTTCACCGCCTTGCAGCATCCGGCATAAAGTTGCTGCACCGGCCTGATGCGCACTTGGCCGGGTGTGATTCATGCCCGTTGTCCTGCGGGCGGCAAATCATGGATATGTAGCAAAGGCAGGTTTTCTGACTCGCTCCATCTGCGGGATGGCCGCGCCTTCTCGGAACACGTGGCTCCAATGGCTGATGACGGCCGCAGTGTCTGCCGTAGATATGGCAGACCGGAAGCTTACAGCAGCAGGTACTGTCGCGGATTTTCACCGCGTTCCCTACGTTTTGCTGCCGCAAAGGTACAAAAAAAATATAAACGCACCGCAAAAAAACGGTGCGTTTATATGTGCAAGTCCTTTTTTATGGATGCGTCAGCCGAGCGTGGCTTGTGTCATATCCGGAAGGTCGATCAATTCGGCTGTGGGGAAATGGAGCTCCACGTAGCGTCCGATAAACCCGCGGGTGTCGTCGGCAATTACGGCATCGGTGTCGAAATGGTGGTTGTACACCACGGCTGCCAGCTCAATGCCGCGGGATGCTATGGCCTCGAGCGACAGCAGTGTGTGGTTGATGGAGCCGAGGCGTCCGTTTGTGACGAGCACCACGGGAAGATGCCGCGAGGCTATGTAGTCGATAGTGGTGGTGTAGTCCGTCACCGGCACCATCAGGCCGCCGGCGCCCTCGATGAGCACACAGTCGTATTCCTTTCTGAGGCGTTCGGTAGAGCGGTCCACGAGGGTCAGGTCTATCTCGTGTCCGTCGAGCCTGGCGGCGAGTTGGGCCGATGCGGGGTAGGAGAATATGATGGGTGCGGTGGTGCCGTCTATGTCGCGGGGCTGCATGGGCAGTCCGCACAGACGGCGATGCGCTTCGATGTCCTCGGAGCTGCCGGTGCATCCGGTCTGAATGAATTTCTGGGTGATTACGGATTGTCCTGCGGCCGCTATGCGCCGGGCGAGCCATGCAGTGGCGAATGTCTTGCCGGCATCGGTGTCGATGCCGCTTATGAAAAGTACGGGATGATTCATGGTTTCTTGCGTAGGACGAGGAAGAGCGGAGTATAGGTGAGTGTGTAGCGGCCGGAGGAGTCCGGAGCCAACCGTGAGACTATGGCGCGCGCACCGTTGGGGTGGCGCGTGATGGCGTTCACGCCCGTGCGGCTCATGTGGCGAAGAGCGTCCATAGCTTCGCAGAACCGGCATTTTATGGCAAATTCGGTGATGAGCACCTGTTCTGTGTCGGGCATGCCGGCTACGGCCTCCCGCCATACTGAGCTTTCGGCCAGGTGTAGCCTGTGGCCGGAGGCTTCGGCCGTTTCCTGCATGTTGGCGGTGCCGAAAGTGGACATGGCGAGGATGCCCCCCGGACGCAGTGTGCGCATGGCTTCCGCCACGAAGCGTTCCGGAGAGTTGAACCATTGTGCCGTCGATGCCGACACTATCATGTCGAGCGATGCTGTGGGCACGCTGCGGATGGCGGTCTCCGCATCGCAAGAGGTGTATCGGGCAGCATCTATGCATTCCGGCGCCTCGGAGGCTATATCCCAGTATGTCATCCGGGCTGCGGGTTTCATGTCAAGTATGCGCCGCGACAGCAATCCCGTGCCGCAGCCCACTTCGAGCACCTCGGCGTGCCCGGATGCGAGTATGGCTCTAGTGTCGGTGTCGCGCAGCAGATTGGCCAGATAGTCGGCTATAAGTGCCTGAGCCTCGGCATGGGCGTCGTAGGTGGTGCGCGCGCTGTTGAAGCGCTCGGCCACGAGGGTCTTGTCTATGAAGTAGCCGTCCAGTATGTCCTGAAATGGCGGCAGATGCGGGCTGTCTATCTCCACTATGTCGCAGCCCCGGAATGCGAGGCGCTGGGCCTCGGGCGGGAATATGGCGTCGTGCGCGGTGAGCAGATAGTGGTCGAAGCGGGGCTCCGCGGGCGCGCCATCGGAGCGCAGGCCAATGGCGCGCAGCTCGTCGCACAGCTCGTCGACAGGTCTTTGCGGACGCATTGGGGCGAACTCGGCATAGGCTCGGGCTCCTCCGCACATACGGCGCATGAAGCGGTCGAGCGACCGGTCGTCGAGCCCGTGGAGCGTCGCGGTGAAGATGTCGACGGGGATGCCTGCGCTATCGTGCACGGGGTGGGGTGTGCCACCCACGGCTATGCGGGCTGTGACGCGCGGCCCGAGGGCGCTGTGGCACATTTGGGCTGCATGCACTCCCATGGACCATGCGAGCACACACACTTCGGCATATCCGGCCGTCCACTCCGGGTCGAAGTCGAGCGTGCGGTAGTCCCACACGGCCATTATATCGTAGCCGGGGCGGGATAGACGCGCGAAGGGGCGCTCATCCATGCCCCAGCCGGCGAAAATGACTATCAGGCGCGGGGCGCCGCAATGTTGTATGTAGGCGTGCTTCATGCGTTGGCGAGTAGGGTTCGTAGCGGTGCCAGAGATTCCGCTGTCATGGCGGCGCTGATGGAAAAACGCAGCCTGTCGGTGCCCGGGGGCACTGTGGGGGTGCGTATGGGGAGCACATGGAAGCCGTGCCGCTCCAGATGCCGGGAGAGGTCGACGGCACGCCGCGGATTTCCTGCAATGAATGGCGCTATGTGAGATGGCTCCGACGACAGGCGGAGGATGGAGTAAAGCTCACGGGACAATGCGGCCAGATGGGCACGCTCGGCATCCATCTGCATCATGTGCCCGAACACAAAGCGGTTCCACGCGGCGCATATAGGGGGCATGGCTGTGGAGAAGATGAGACTGCGGGCCTTGTTGACCATGAACTGCTTGCACCGCTCGCTCATGATGCCGTAGGCACCGGTGCCGGCGAGAGCCTTGCCGAGAGTGCCCACCACGATGTCCACATCGGCGCCGCGCCCCGCTGCTTCCACGAGGCCGAGGCCGTGCGGACCGCATGCCCCTACGGCATGGGCCTCATCTATATAGAGCATGGCGCCCGGCAGCGAGCGCTTGGCGTCGACAAGGGCGTCTATGTCGGCCCTGTCGCCGTCCATGCTGTAGATGCTCTCTGCTATTATGAGCACGGATGGATATTCGCGTCCTTTCTTTTCAAGAATACGCCGCAGGTGGTTGTAGTCGTTGTGGCGGAAGCGTTCCATGGGCGCCCCTCCGAGACGCACGCCGTCTATGATGCTGGCGTGCACGAGACGGTCGGCCACGATGAGTGTCCGCTTATCGGACGAGAGAGCCGATATCATGCCGGTGTTGGCATGATACCCGCTGTTGAAGAGCAGGGTAGGGCGCCCGTAGGCGTCGGCAAGGGTGCGCTCAAAGGCCTCGAATTCGCTCTGGTGCGAGGCCAGCAAGCGCGATGCTGCGGCGGTCATGGCGTATCCGCGGTCGGCGGCCTCGTCCATGAAGCTGCGGCGTAGGTCCTCGCGCCCGGCAATGCCCAGATAGTCGTTGCCGGAGAGATCCAGCACCGCCGAGCCACTGCAGTCATGTGGCAGGCGGCGGGTGTTGCCCTCGGCCTCAAGGCGCGATAGTGTGGCTTCGATATCCATGTCTATGGTTTTGCTGTGGCGGCTACGAGTTTGAGCAGGGTGGAGCAGAGTTGCGATATCTGCTGTGGGGTGGTCACGTAGGGGGGCATGATATACACGTTGCGCCCGAACGGACGGATCCACACACCGTGTTCCACACACAAGCGCTGGAAAGCGCCTACATCCACGGGGCGGCAGGTCTCCACCACACCTATCGATCCCAGCACGCGCACATCGCTCACGCCGGGCATGTCGGCGGCAGGAGCGAGTTCGCGCCGCATCTGCGCCTCCATTGCGCCTACGAGCGAGGCCATATCCTGCTGGCGCATGATGCGCAGCGATTCGGCCGCCACCGCGCAGGCCAGCGGATTGGCCATGAACGTGGGGCCGTGCATCATCACTCCGGCCTCGCCGCGCGATATGGTGTCGGCCACATCGCGGGTGGTGAGCACGGCGCTCAGGGTCATGTAGCCGCCGGTGAGGCCTTTGCCCACGCACATTATGTCGGGCTCCACGCCGGCGTGTTCCCACGCGAAGCATCGCCCTGTGCGCCAGAATCCGGTGGCTATCTCGTCGAATATCACATATATCCCGCGCTCGCGGCATAGGGCTGCTGCCTGACGGAGATACTCGGGATGGTAGAACCACATTCCGCCGGCACCTTGCACAATCGGCTCAAGAATGAGGGCGGCTATTTCGTCGGCATGCTTGTCGAGCAGGTCGCGCAGGGGCTCGATATCGGCCGGATCCCATTCGGCTCCGAATCTGGAGCGTGGCTGCGGCACAAAATAGCGTACGGGGAGCGCGCTGCCGAAGGCGCCGTGCATGCCCGTGACGGGATCGCACACGCTCATGGCGTTCCATGTGTCGCCGTGATAGCCGCTGCGGATGGTCACGAAATTGGTGCTCCGGTGGTCGCCGCTGCGGCTTATGGCTGCCTGCACGGCCATTTTCATGGCCACCTCCACGGCCACAGAGCCCGAATCGGCATAAAATATATTGTGCATGGAGGGGGGAGCCATTTCCAGCAGCAGTTTGCCGAGCTCGATGGCAGGGTCGTGGGTGAGGCCGCCGAACATCACGTGGCTCATGGCATGCAACTGTCTTTCCACCGCGGCGTTGAGGCGGGGGTGGTTGTAGCCGTGGCACGCGCACCACCACGACGACATGCCGTCGATGAGCTTGGTGCCGTCGGCCAGTGTGATCTCGGCGCCGGAGGCCGACGCCACCTTATATGTGGGAAGCGGGTCGATGGTGGATGTGTACGGGTGCCAGAGGTGCTCCCGGTCCCACGCATCGTGCAGAGTTCTTTTCTGTTCCATAATGCAAAGTTACTCATTTTTGACCATTCGCCGAATAAAAAAAAGAGGCTGCCTAAACTTGTTAGACAGCCTCATAATAGCCATACAGATAATACGTGCCGAAGACTTGTCCCTATTTTGATGGTGAAACTTCGGGTGCAAGTCGCAATACAGTGTATAGAAATATGCAACTCCGTATGGGGAGAGGGTACAGAAGGACAAGAGAGCATAAGAAACAAAATTTATTGATTATAGATTCTTTTTGTTTCTTTTGTCGTTTTGTGCTTCTGTGCCAGCGAAAAGCGTATAAGGCACGTCTCTACATGTGCGCGGCCTCATAAAAAAGAGGCTGTCTGAATTTGTCAGACAGCCTCTTTAGAGAGGTATTATGGAATTCAAAAGCGAATTCTTACTGGAGCTTGAAGGTCACAGGGAGAGTGTAGGTGACCTTCACGGGCTGACCGTTGTTACGGCCGGGGTTCCACTTGGGCATGGCCTTCACTACGCGGAGTGCTTCCTTGTCGAGAGCGGGATGACGGCCGCGGATCACGCGTACCTTTTCGATAGTACCGGTCTTGGACACTTCGAATTCCACTACCACGCGGCCCTGCACGCCGTCTTCAGCTGCTGCTGCGGGGTAGTTGATGTGGTCGGAGAGCCACTTGTACATGGCTGCTTCGCCACCGACGAATTCAGGCTTCTGTTCCACCATAGCGATGTTGTAGACTTTTTCTTCTTCAACGGGCTTGGTTTCTGCGATAACCTGTTCCTTAACCTGCACTTTGTTAAGGTCGTTGGTACCTTCGGTGATATCGATGGCACCTGCCTGTGCTTCATTTTCCATCATCTTGTCCTGCTCTTTCACCTCTTTGTCCTTCTCGAACTCGTCGTCCTGGACGATGAGAAGGTCGGTGATGCGCTGCTCGTTGGCAACTTCTTCAGGAGCGATGACTTCTTCGGGTTCATCGGGGATCTCGAATTGTTCTTCCTCTTCGATTTCCTCTTCTTCGGCCTCGTAGGTTACGATTTCCTGTTCGGTGGCCGAGACGATCTGCTCTTCTTCGGGCTTGGAGAATACGCCCTTCATCATGAGAATGAGAAGAACGAGGACCACTGCGAGGCAAGCGAGTACGATGACAACCGCTTTGTTGTGGCGCGTAACGGAGCCCCCGCGGAGGGTATAGGCACCGAATTCTTTGTTTTTGCCTTCAAAGACAATGTCGCGCCATTCTTGTGATGAAAGATCTACGTCTTTTGCCATTTTGTGCGGGATTAGCGGGTTCGTTATTGGTCTTTCTTACAAGAGGACGGATGATGGTCTCGCCGGGGTGTGTCTGCTCGTAGTGTTTGAGCAGAACGGTGTCTACAGAGGTGGGCAGCTGAATGCTGTAACGCGAAATCTGGTTGATGTTCATTTCGTCGATAGCATTGATAAGGCCTTCGTAGGTGGTGTTGGGACCGGGTTTGATCACCACTACAGGACGGGTCTTGAGCGAGTCGGCGGCGTTCTTCTTGGCCAGCTTGTCGAATTCTTCCTTGGAGATTTCCTTGTTTTTCCACGTTCCTTGAGGGTCTCGTATTCAGCCATAACCTGCTGGTTCTTGCCGCGGAGGATCTTGCGGATACCCTGGGCCTCGCGGTTCACGTTGCCGATGAACTGTTCCTTCGAGAGGTACTTGGAGGTTTGGAAGAGGGTGTCGGCGATACCTTCATAATAGTAGATATTGTGAATGGTCTTGCCGGTTTCAGCGTCGATTTTGGGCTTGTCGCCCTCATACTCGGTGTCGAGAATCAGGGTGATGGCTTCAGACTGCTTTGCCTGGCTCTGCTGCTCTTTCTTCACGTTTTCGTTGGTGGGGAGCACGATCTGCAGGGTCTGCGACTTGATCATCGTGGTACAAAGCATGAAGAACGTGATCAGAAGCATGTTCATATCCACCATGGGAGTAAAGTCCACATGGATAGACATCTTTTTCTGGGCGCCTTTTTTCTTTTTGCCGCCCTTGTCGGATTGTTCTATTTGTGCCATTGTGTCTTTACTTTACTGGGTGGGTTCGTCTTCTGATTTGAGCGCAGTCATAAGGCTGAACTTGTTCAGCTTCATGGTCTGAAGGTTGTCAAAGACGAGCTGGACGGTGGTGAAGGGGGTGTCCTTGTCGGCTTTGATGGCGATACCTTGTCCTTTACGCATCAGAGCGGTGTAGAGGTTGCTCAGGTTGGCGCGCTGCTCCTCCGTGAGGGAGGGGTCTTCGCGCTGTTCGTTGTTGATGCGCTGGGCCACGTTGTAGATGGCCTTGAGCCAGATCTGGAAGTCGTTGAGGCGTCCATCGCGGTTTTTGTTGTCGTTGATGGGTATACCGACGTTTACGTTGGTAAGGTCGCCTTGCTCCTTGTCGCGTTCGGTTACGCTCATGTCAAGCAGCTCGGGGAGATGCTGGAAAGAGGTGCCGAACATGTTGGTCTGGCGGAACGCCGACTTTTGTGCGGCGTTCAGAGCGATCGGGGCGTTCTTGTGCTGTTCGTTGTAGATGGCCAAAGCTTCATCGAGCATCATGCCGCGGATGTTTTCGCTGGACAGTGTCGAGTCGGCGTCGCCGGTGAACGAGATGAAGAGTTTGCCTTCTACAGTGGAGGGATCATCGAGTTTGCCGCTCTTGTCGGCACTGGACACGAGGACGGTAACCACATTGTTCATGGGCACCTTTTCCTCGCTCACAGACGAGGGAGTGTATACGATGGTGGGCTCTTTCTGCAGGAAGGTTGAAGTCAACAGTTGAGCATGGTCGACTTGCCCGCGCCGTTCTTGCCCACGAGCGCTATGCGGTCGCGGGGATTGATGACGTAGGAGATGTTGTCGAAGAGCGACTTTG
>JAAGKN010000728.1_pt1 | contig 90175 bp, 79 predicted proteins | sample 6206371 | NCBI WGS metagenome assembly JAAGKN01 (sample SAMN11533720, study PRJNA540317) | gut metagenome | isolation source: fecal pellets from male and female animal of same cohort | host: Peromyscus leucopus | place: USA:CA | collected 2017 | reverse complement strand
TGTTTTAAAAAGACACGGAAGTATTATCGAATAATAATTTAATAGTTTTTATACTATTTTAGCAAATATACACGAGAAATTCTATTATCTTTGCGACTGAATTGTATATGTAGTGATTTTTTGAAATGATTTGTAGATTTTTGTCTGACTGGAACGAACGGTTTTTGTGAGTGTAGGGAGTTTAAATCTACAATGGCAAAAAATCAAGGAATGCTTATACAATTGGAGTATAAGGAATAAAATAACGAAAACTTGATTTATGAGCTGGGCGGCGGTAAGATAGTTTATAATAAATGTAATGAAAATAAATTATAATCTTGGATTTTTTAATATAAATTTAAAAGGTTTTTAATATGAGTATTCAAAAAACAATTAGACTTATGGATATTCAGGATAAAGTTTTAATAAATAATCCTGATGCTCAAATAGATAAATTAAATATTGCTTATGTTTATGCGGCTCAACAGCATAGAGGTCAAATCCGCCAAAGTGGTGAAGCATATCTTTCCCATCCCCTTAATGTTGCCTATATTTTAGCAGAAATGAAGATGGATGTAGACTGTATTATAGCAGGGCTTTTGCATGATACTATTGAAGATACTGACACTACTTATGAAGTGATAGAAGAAATGTTTGGCAAGCCTGTTGCATTTTTGGTAGATGCAGTATCAAAAATAAGTAAAATACCATTTCGGTCAAAAGAAGAAAAGCAGGCAGAATCTTTTAGAAAGATGCTTATATCAATGAGTGATGATATAAGGGTAATTATTATAAAACTTGCTGATAGGCTACATAATATGAGGACTATTGAAAGCCTGCGAGAAGATAAACAAAAACGCATAGCAAAAGAGACTATGGATATTTATGCTCCACTTGCTGATAGGCTTGGTATAGCTTGGATAAAATGGGAGCTTGAAGATAGAGCATTTCGTATTTTAAATCATGAAATGTATTATGAAATCCATCAAAAAGTTAAAATGAAAAGGGGAGAGCGAGAAGAATATTTAAGTGAAGTTAAAGAGATTATTTCTCTTGCCTTGCAAAAAGCAAATATAGAAGGCTCAATATCAGGCAGACCAAAACATTTTTATAGTATCTATTCTAAAATGATAAAAAAAGGCACATCTTTTGAAGATATTTTTGATTTACTTGCTTTGCGTGTAATAGTTTATACAAAATCAGACTGCTATTCAGCTCTTGGCATTATCCATTCATTGTGGACACCTATTCCACATAGAATAAAAGACTATATTGCAAATCCAAAAGCTAATATGTATCAATCTATTCATACAACAGTTATGGGACCGGGTGGTATGATGGTAGAATTTCAAATCCGCACACAAGAAATGCACAAAATAGCAGAAGAAGGTGTTGCGGCACATTGGGCTTATAAAGAAGGGCGGATATTTAATCCAAAAGAAGATAAACAATTTGTATGGCTTAGGAAAGCATTAGAAGATGAAAATAAATCAAAACCACCGACCGAATTTGTAAATGCTATTAAAGAAGATGTTTTTCAAGAACAGATATTTGTATTTACTCCCCATGGTCATGTTGTAGAACTTCCTGTTGGCTCTACCCCTATTGATTTTGCTTATGCTATTCATTCCCAAATAGGTCATACATGTGTTGGTGCAAAAATAAATGGCAGAATAGCACCATTAAAAGCAAAACTGATTAGTGGTGATAAGGTTGAGATTTTAACATCTCAAACACAGGAACCTAGAAAAGATTGGCTAAATATTGTCCAAACAAATAGAGCCCATTCAAAAATAAGTGCATTTTTAAGGAAAAAAGATGCAGAAAAGGCAATTTTAACAGGAAAAGAACTTCTTAATAAAGAATTTAAACATGCTGGACTTGATTTTGATGAAGTAATTAATGATGAACATAATTTGCAAAAAGCTCTTGATAAATTTGCATTGCATAATCTTGATGATTTAATTACTCATGTTGGCTTTGGTCAAATTTCGGCAAGAAAATTGCTACATTTATTTTTATCAGAAATAAAAGATGATGAAATAGAAGTAAAACAGGCATCAAGTAGAAATTCAGAACCTTTTAAAATAAGTGGTGTTGATAATATGATGATTAAAACCGCTAAATGTTGCTCGCCACTTCCGGGTGATGCTATTAAAGGTTATGTTTCTACTGGCAGAGGGATAATTGTCCATAAAGCAGATTGTCCTAATATTGTAAGACTTAAAGAAAATAAAGATAGGATAGTTGATGTTGAATGGGATAGCTCTAATAAATTAAGTATGCCTGTAAAATATAAAGCTATACTAGAAGATTTGCCGGGAGTTTTTGTGGAAATATCCACCATAATAAAAGATATGGGCTTAAATATATATGAAATGAATATAAAAAATTATGGTGATGGCACAGTAAAAATGGAATTTGTTGTTATGGTTAAAAATAAACAGCAGTCGGATATGCTTTCTGAAAAGATATGCAGTAATAAACATGTTCTTTCAGTAAGGCAAAATTAATTTTTGGAGTTATATATGTTTAATGGAAAAAATATTTTAATAACAGGTGGAACAGGCACTTTTGGGAAACAGTTTGTAAAATATATTGCTGAAAAATATAAACCAAATAAAATAATTATTTTTTCCAGAGATGAATTTAAACAGTATGAAATGGAGAGAAAATATAAAAATATAGGAAATCTTCGTTTTTTTATTGGTGATGTTAGAGATAGAGAAAGATTGAATCGTGCATTTTATGGTGTTGATTATATAGTTCATGCAGCAGCATCTAAACAAGTAGTAGCTGCTGAATATAATCCTTTTGAAGCTATTAAAACAAATATTATGGGTGCAGAAAATGTTATAGAAGCAGCTATTGATGCGGGAGTAAAAAAGGTAGTTGCCCTATCTACTGATAAAGCTGCTAATCCTATTAATCTATACGGTGCTACAAAACTTGCTAGCGATAAACTTTTTGTTGCAGGTAATGCTTATGCTGGTGGCAGAGTTACAAGATTTAGTGTTGTTAGATATGGTAATGTGCTAGGTAGTCGTGGTTCTGTTTTACCACTTTTTTTGGAACAGAAAAAAAATGGTATAATAACTATAACTAATAGAAATATGACTAGATTTTGGATAACTATTGAGCAGGCTATTGAGCTTGTTATAAAAGCATTTCATGAGATGGAAGGTGGTGAAATATTTGTGCCTAAAATTCCATCTGTTTCTATGGAAGATTTTGCGAAAATTATTGCCCCAGAGTGTAAAATAGAAGATATAGGAATAAGACCGGGAGAAAAAATGCACGAAGTAATGATACCAAGTGATGATGCCCGCCATACATTAGAATTTGATGACCATTATAGAATAATGCCAGAATTTAGAAATTGGGAAAATGCACCAAAAACATTAAAAGGTAAAAAACTACCTGATGGTTTTTGTTATTCAAGTGATAATAATCCTGAAAAAATTAATCCAGAATTTTTAATAAAAATGGCTAATGATGTGCAAAATAAAATAAATGAAATGGCAAAGTAATATGAATAAAATTACTTATGGTAGGCAGACTATTAACCAAGATGATATAGATATAGTAATAAAGGCACTTAATGCACCAGCTATCACTCAGGGTGAATATATTCCTGCTTTTGAAGAAGCATTAAAAGAATATACTGGTGTAAAATATGCTGTTGCTGTTTCTTCTGGCACAGCTGCGTTACATATCGCATATATTGCTCTTGGATTAAAAGAAAACGATGAAATAATTACAAGTCCTAATACTTTTGCTGCTACAAGTAATGCTGCCCTTTATGTAAGAGCAAAAGTTAAGTTTATAGATATTAAAAAAGATGATTTTTTAATTGATGAAAATAAAATATTAGAAAATATTACAGAAAAGACTAAAATAATCACACCTATACATTATGCAGGTCTTCCATGTAATATGGAAGAGCTTAATAATATTTCTAAACAGTATAATATAAAAATAGTAGAAGATGCTTGTCATGCAATGGGAAGTTATTATAAGAATAGTAAAACAGGAAGTTGCAGTTTTTCAGATGTGGCAATTTTTAGCTTTCATCCAGTAAAACATATTACAACAGCAGAGGGTGGTGCCATTCTTACTAATAATGAAGATATATATAATATGTGTCTTTTACTTCGCAGTCATGGTATGGAAAAAACAAATTTTAAAAACATAATAGATAGTCCAACATATCATGAAATGCAGTTTTTAGGTTATAATTATAGAATGACAGATATTCAGGCATCACTTGGATTAAGTCAGTTAAAAAGATTAGATGATTTTGTTAAAAGAAGATTAGAAATTGCAGAAATATATTATAATGCTTTTAAAGATAATAATAAAATAACATTGCAGAAAAGGTATGATGATAGAATAAACTCTCATCATTTATTTCCTGTTTTGTTTGAAGATAGTTTATTAAGAGATAAAGTGTATTATTATTTAAAAGAAAATAATATATTTACTCAAATTCACTATATGCCTGTTAATAAGCATCCATATTATGAAGCACTTGGGTATAATTATTTAGATACTCCACTTGCTTATGATTTTTATAGACGAGAACTTTCTCTTCCTATTTATCCACTTTTACAAGATGAAGAAGTTTATTTTGTTATAGATAAAATAAATGATATTTTAAAGGTTTTATAATGGATACTGGCATAATTATTCAAGCGAGGCGTTCATCTAAAAGACTTAAAGATAAGATACTAATGGAACTTCCTGCTGGTAGTGGTATTTCTATGCTTGGTAGAGTTATTATGAGAGCAAAAAAAGCATGTAATAATGTTATTCTTGCCACAAGTAATAATGAAGATGATGATTTAACAGAGCAAGAAGCCTTAAAGTATGGAGCAAAAGTTTATAGAGGTAGCCTTGAAGATGTGCTTATGCGTTATATTATGGCTTGTGAAAAATATGGCATAGAAAGAGTTATTAGAATAACAGCAGATTGTCCTTGTATTGATTATGAATTAATAAAAGAATGTATAAAAATTCATGAAAATTCATCAGTTGATTATGTATCAAATGTGGAAAAAAGAACTTTTCCTCACGGGCAAGATATAGAAGTAATCACTTATGAAGCATTAAAAAGAATAGATAGCCAAGAAAAAGATATAAATATTAGAGAACATGTTACATGGCATGCAAGAAAAAATGACAGTTACTCTAAAATTGATATGCTTGAAAAAAATGGTAATAATTATTCTGATATTCGCATTACTGTTGATACTTATGAAGACTATGCTTTAATTAATTTAATATATTTTATGCTTGGTGATGATTTTAATTATAAAGATATAGTTAATCTTTTTGAAAAACATAAATGGCTTAAAGTCCTAAATAATAATATATACCAGAAATATGTATTTAAAGATAGAAAAGAAGAGCTTAATGAAGCAGTAAAACTATTAGAATTAAATAGTATGTATAATGCAAAAAAAATAATTGAGGATAATAAATGAATATTTTACTTTTAGGCGAAAAGTGTAACTTAATTAATAATATTCTTTTATCCAAAGGTCATAATACAAATATATGCACTGATAAAGTAAGTATAGAAAACACTTCTTATTTTGATTTTATAATAAGTTTTGGTTACAGATACATTATAAGTAAAGATATAATAGATATATTCCCAAATAAAATTATTAACCTTCATATTTCCTTACTTCCATACAATAGAGGGGCAGACCCTAATTTATGGAGTTATTTAGAAGATACTCCAAAAGGTGTTACAATACACTATATAGATGAAAATTTAGATACAGGAAATATTATTGTGCAAAAAGAGATTAAAGATAACATTCAGCATGATACCCTAAAAACAAGCTATGATAGACTAATCAATGAAATAATTATACTTTTTGAGAATAATATAGACAATATTTTAAATGGTAATATTAAATCATTCCCACAGTCTTATAAAGTAAATGGGGGGGGGAACTGCATAAATTAAAAGATAAAGATAAATATTTATTTTTATTACAATCAAAGCAATGGGATACGCCTGTTAAAGAATTAAAGGGAGTTGCAAAAAAAATCCAAAGTTAAGAAGAAATATCTATTTTAGTTGATTTTCTTCTTAACAGAATTAGAAGAAAATCAATATTATGGAATTAATTAACTTTACACTACTTTCTGATATACTTATAAATGATATTTATAGGTGGAGAAATAATGAGAATGTTCGTTATTACTGCCTTAATAAAAATGAAATATCAATAAGTGAACATATAAAGTTTATAAAATCATTAAATAATGATATATCAAAAAAATACTTTTTAGCAGTGCTTAATGATGAACCTGTCGGAGTTATAAGTTTTACAGATATAAATAATTATTCTGCTAATATTGGTTACTATAAAAATCCATTTGTAGAGAAGAAAGGTATTGGAACATTATTAATATATAAGGCTTGTGAATATGCAATCAATTCATTAAAATTAGATTGTTTAATAATGAATGTGTATAAACACAATGATATATCTATACATTGTATCACTAAATGTGGTTTTATAAAAAGCAATATAAATAATGATATAATAGAATATAGATTAAAACTAAATGATGAAATAAAAAATAATTTATATAAAAAGTTGGAAGAATATGAAAATAGCCGATTTTGAAATAGGCAAAGAAAAAGTATTTATAATAGCAGAATTATCAGCAAACCATAATGGCAGTTTAGATTTAGCAATAAAGACTATTGAAGCAGCTGCCTGTTCTGGAGCTGATGCTGTAAAATTACAAACATATAGAGCAGATACACTTACTCTTAATTCTCGTGATGAAAATTTTATAATTAAAGGTGGAACTTTATGGGATGGCTTAACATATTATGAACTTTATGATAAAGCATATACTCCATGGAAGTGGCATAAAACATTAAAAGAAACTGCTGATAAACTTGGTATCATTTTATTTTCATCGCCTTTTGATAAAACAGCAGTAGATTTTTTAGAAGAACTTAATATGCCAGCTTATAAAATTGCATCTTTTGAAATAAATGATTTGCCATTAATAGAGTATGTTGCTAAAAAAAATAAGCCAGTGATAATTTCAACGGGAGTAGCATCGTATCAAGAAATAGAAGATGCTGTTAAAGTATGTAGAAATGTAGGCAATAATAATATTATTCTTTTAAAATGCACAAGTAGTTATCCCGCACCTATTGAAGAAGCAAACCTTTTAATGATTAAAAAAATGCAGGAAGATTTTAATTGTATTACAGGTTTATCAGACCATACATTAAGTAATATTACAGCAATAACAGCAGCATCGCTTGGAGCAAAGGTTATTGAAAAGCATTTTATGTTAGATAAATCAATTAATTCTCCAGATGCAGCATTTTCGCTTGATGAAAATGGATTTAAAAGCCTTGTAGATGATATAAGAAATGTTGAAAAATCTCTTGGTAATATAGATTATAATATAAGTTTATCAGGTCAGAAAAATAGGCATTTTATGAGAAGTCTTTATGTTAGAAAAGATATAAAGCAAGGTGAAAGATTTACTTCTGAAAATATTGGCTCATTTCGTCCTAATTTAGGTATAAGCCCAAAATATTATAATGAGATATTAGGTTTAAAAGCAATATGTGATATAAAAGCAAATACACCATTGAAACATGAATTAATAGATAAAGGAGAATAATATGCCATATAAAAAAAATATAGAAGCACTTGCAAAACGCAATTTAAGGCTTGCTCAAATTATAGATAATACAAAAATAACTGGTAGATATATAACTGCCACATCACAAAGAAAAGATAAACTTCCATCTATTGTTGATGTTAAATATAATAAGAACTTTTACAATAATATAGACCCTTATAGAGTTGCAGAACAAGATATAAAATCACGAAAATTAAATGTTCCTGATGTGGTGGTCTTTTTAGGTTTTGGACTATCTTATGAAGTATATGAATATTTAAGACAATGTCCAAGAGCAAGGGTATTAATTATAGAAAGAGACCCAGAGCTTTTAAAAATAGCTTTTAGCACAATAAATTGCACTGATTTACTTAATAGCCCAAATGTTTTATTTACAGGCTGTGAAGATATAAGAATGTCATACCCTACAATATTTAATTTCTTTAATCTCACATCTAATATGTTTTTCTTAAAATCTATAAATGTTATAGAACAGCCTATATCTTTTAATATTAATAAAGATTATTACCTTAATTCTCTTCAAATGGTAAAAGAAGCTATTAATCAAGTTCTTTTACTTTATGGTAATGACCCATACGATAGTCTTCTAGGTATAAAATTTACATTAAGAAATATTCCTACAATTATTGATTATCCCGGTATAGCTGATTTAAAAGATATTTTTAAAGGAAAGCCGGGTATTGTAGTTGCATCAGGTCCATCTCTTGATAAAAATGTTAAATTATTAGATGGATTAAGAGAAAAGGCAGTAATATGTGCAGCAGATGGTAGTGTAAAAATATTAAAACATAATAATATTCCACCAGCTCATTTTGTTACCAGTTTAGAGCGTGTAATTGCAACATCATATTTATTTGAAGGACTTACAGAAGAAGATGTTAAAGACTCATATTTAGCAGCATGTCCTGTTATTGTGCCAGAAACTTATGCAAATTTTCCCGGCGAAAAGATAATTGTTTATCGTAATTTTGCTACTTTTGAATGGCTTAATATTAAAAAAGGAATATTAGATATAGGACCATCCGCTGGTAATATGGCTTTTAAAGTATTAGAATATTTAGGTTGCGACCCTATTATTATGATAGGGCAGGATTTAGCAATTACTGATGATTTAGTTACCCATGCAGCAGGCTTTCATTATGGTAGTGATAAAATTGCACCAGAGGGTATTATTGAATTAGAGGGAAACTATAAAGAAAAAGTTAAATCAAGACCAGTGTATAAACAGTTTTTATTACATTATGAAAGAGATGTTGCTACATATCAAGGAACAGCAATTAATGCAACAGAAGGTGGAGCAAAAATACATGGCACACAGATTATGACATTCCAAGAAGCAATAAATAAATATATAAAAGAAGATATAAATACTACTGCTGTAATCAAAAAGCATTTAAAACAAATAAAATATAAAGATAAAGAAAGACAAATAAAAGAAACATTAAAAAAACTATACCATGCAAAAGATTTTTGTAATAAAAGTGTTGAAATATGTAGTGAAGGTTTAGAAAAATGTGCCATAGTTGAAGATATATTTAGAAGAACTAATGCTAAACCAGAAGATGAAGATTATGATGTATATAAATCTAATATGAAAATAATAGAAGATACAGTGCAAAAATTTTCTACAAAAGATTTTTATTTAATATTAATGCACTATGTTCAATCTATTTATATTAAATGTCTACAAGATATAAATAGTATTAAATATAAGCATGACGATAATATAGAAAGAGATGTTATGTTGCTTTTAAAATATAGGGAATTTTATTCTGTTTTAAGTAGTTTGATTAAAAAGTTAATAGAAGAATTTGATGTGTCTATTGAAATTATGGAAAAATTTAAAATAGAGTTCGCAGAAAGAAAAGCAAATTAATCAATATTGATAAAGTTTTAAATATGTTTTGTATGCTCTGTATTTTATATTATACAGAGCTTTTCATAAATCATAAAATATAATGCTATATTTCTTCGCTACTATTTTCTTCAATTTTAATAAATTCTTGGCTAACTTCTTTTTTATAAACTACCATATCACTACTATATAAATGTATATTTTCCACCATAAAAGATGATGGCTTAAAATTTTGAGCAATATTTCTATAACTTTTAGTAAAGTCTTGCTCATTTTTCATTTCTTTAATTCTTCCAAGAGTAATATGTGGTGTATACGGTTTTCTATCATCAAAAGGAATATTTAACTCTCTTAATTTATGATAAAGTTGTTCTGTATAGTTTTTTAGTTCATCAGAAATTATTTTTATAAATACAGTTGATGGTATGCCTTTTCTTCTAAAAAGCCCAATATTTTCACACTTTACTTCAAATTGATTTCTATTTAATTCTGTTAGTATATTTTTAATATTCTCAATATATTCTACTGGCAAATCAGGGAAAAAGGATAAAGTAATATGTATTTTATCAAGGCGAACAAAAGACATATTACAGCTATTATGTAGCGATTTACAGGAAGAAGCATAAAAACTTCTAATATTTTCTGGGATTTCAAGTCCTATAAATGCTCGCATTATTTTTTCCTCTTTGTCATAATATTATAACTTTCTTGATAGTATGAAAGTAATATTTTTGATAAATATTCTTTTTCAGCTTTATCCATATCTTTTGGATTACTTTCAAGCATATATTTAAAAGAATGTTTTAACCATTCATTATTTCTGATAATTGCAGCAGAACCCCAAGTATGAATAATGCTGTAACTTTCATTATCTTTGCAAAATATATCTTCTCCAATATAGTCTTCTATATTATTATTAAGTCCCGCTAGTCCTAAAATAGATGGTGGTAAGTCTACATGATTAGTTGTTGCTGTAATTTTTTGGTGGTTTTGAAATGATGGGGACCATACTACAAGAGGCACTTTAAAATCGTCTGGAAATTCTTGTTTTTCAAAATTACCTAATACATGGTCTGCTGTGAAAATAAAAATAGTATTTTTAAAATATTCTTCATTTTCTATTTTTTTAATAAATTCGCCTAAACTCCAATCTGCATATATAAGTGTATTTTTAAAACCATTTTCACTATTAGCATCATGTGGAAATCGCACATTGATTTTATTTGGTTCAGCATAAGGAATATGGGTTGTGCCAGTAAATAAAAATGCAAAAAATGGTTTTTCTTTGCCTTTATCTTTAAGAGTATCAGCAAGTTTCATATATGTTTCATAATCCCAGCCAAATTGTGATGCTTTATAGTCTGGATAATCTAGTATTTGTTTAATATCTTCCATACCATAATATTCTTTAAAACCAATAGATTTAGCAATAATATCAAGGTAAAAAGAATTTCTTTTTGATGATTGTATAAAAATTGTCTCGTATCCATTTTTATTAAAACTAGAAGCAAGGTTGCCACTTCCAGCAATAGTTTCTAGCCCAAAGCCAAGTTTTGGAATATTATCCATAGGCGGTATGCCTAAAAGTATTGCTTGTATTGCTGATATACTTCTTCTTTCAGGGGAGTAGTGGTTCATAAACATAATCCCCCCCCCAATCTCTGATGAAATCCTATTAAGATTAGGTGTTAGTTGCATATTAGAGCCAGAAAAAGCATCCACATAATAACTACTCCAACTTTCAAGCAAAATAAAAATAATATTAGGTTTTTCTATGTTTTGAAAAGGATGAGTGCAGTTTTTATGTTTTAGAGATAAAATAAAGTCATGAGCGTCCTTATCATCATAAAATGAATATATATCGCTTGATATTGATTTATTTTCAGTCATATATCTAAGAGAAGTAAAAAGTCCATTTAAAGTAAGGTTAGCTAGGGAATTATTACCACTTACAAAAGCATTAATTGTGCTTATAGGTTTAATATCAAAACTGCTTCTTATAAATATAAATACAATGCCACCGATTAATATAAAATAAAGTGCTTGCTTAATTATACTGTTTTTAGAATATGCAATGTCATTTACTTTTAAGTCAGCAAATTTTTTCCAAAAATATCCGCATAATGTAATGAATGCTATGACAATAAACACCATCCAAAAATAAGTTTTTGCCATTGTGAATATAAATTCATAATCGTTGCCTAATGCGGCAAATTCTCCAGCTAAATGCCTTGAAACATATCCAAAATATACTGCATCTATTACAAGATATATTGTGATAATAGCATATACTGGAAACATTATGTAGTAGATGATTTTATGATAAGTTTGTGAGTTAATAGGTAGTAGTAAAAGCACAATGAAAGGTGATATAATAGTTAGAAAAATAGAAGTATCAAATCTTATTCCATGAAGTATTGCTACAAATATACTCCAAGCACTATTTTCTTTAAATAAATCAAAATAAGCAGTAAAGATGATAAGCCTTATAATAGTAAATATTGCAAGACCTATTAAAATGGCATAAAGAAGTTTTAAATATCTAGACATAGATTGTCCTTTATCATTTCTGCTTTGGATGATGTTACTTCGTCAATCTTATTACCATTTTTATCTATTACTTTTATAGTGTATTCATCGTTATTATTTCTAGTCATAACACAATAGTGGTGGTCATTTACACGAACTACTTTATATTTATTTTCAATTGTTACAGGGTAAAGTGGAGCCCCGCCCCCTGCTGTAACAATATAATTAGTGCCTTTATATAATGAGCGTTCATAAGAATGCACATGTGCAGAAAATACAAATATTACATTATATGCTTCAAATAAATCTAGTAGATAAGGTGCATCGTATGGATGATATTTACCTGATGTGAAAAGTGGATAATGTAATCCAACACTGATATTTTTAGTTTTATTTTTTTCTAAATCATCTTTAAGCCATGTAATAAGCTCTGCATGTATATTTTCATCAATAACATCAAGGACTATAAAGTGCATACCCATTCTATCAAATGAGTAGTATGTTTTATTTTTTGGCAGGTCTAAAAATATTTGATAGTGATTAATTTCTGCTTCATGGTTACCTCTTATTGGATAGTATTCGCATTTTTTCCATAGCTTATTTTCTATAATGCTAAATATTAGGTAATGTAGAAAATTGTGGCTGTTAGAAGCAATATCGCCAGTAAAAAGTATCATATCGGGATTTTCTTTTTTTATCATATTTGCAATATGGTTGTGCATTTTATAGCTAGAACGCACATCTCCATATATAACTATTTTATTAATATCTTTATCTACTGGGTCAAACACAAGCCTATGGCGAACAACAAAATAGACAACCAAAATAAGTGCAAAAACTGCACATAATATAAATAATGCAGCAAATACAATATCTAATATCATTTTACTATTCCTTATTTTTGATAATGTCTTCCAGTGATGAGCTGACAGTATCTATTACTCTACCATTAATATCTATTGCTTTAATCGTATAAGTATCGTTATCTTTTGTAAGCACAGTGTAGTGATGGACTTTTTCTCTTACTTTTTTGTAAGGATTATCTCTTGTAGCATCATAAAGTGGAGCACCGCCCCCTGCTGTAACAACATAATTAGTGCCTTTATATAATGAGCGTTCATAAGAATGCACATGTGCAGAAAATACAAACATTACATTATATTTATCAAAAAGCTCTATTAGATATGGTGCATTGTATGGTTCATATTTACCTGATGTAAAAAGTGGCACGTGCATAGCAACAGAAATAGGCTTATTTTTATTTTCTTCTAAATCTTTTTTAAGCCATTCAAGTTGATTTTCTTCAAGGTCTTCAAAAACATTCCAACATTCAAGGATAATAAAGTGCATACCCATTCTATCAAATGAATAGTATGTTTTACCATTTGGCAAATCAAAAAAAGCATCATATAGCCAGTATGTAGACTCATGATTTCCTCTAACAGGATAGTATTCAGCATTATCCCATAATTTTTTTTCAAATATAGTATGCTGTAAATAGTGAATATAGTTTCTACTGTTAGAAGCAATATCACCTGTGAAAATAACCATATCTGGCTTTTCTTGGTATATCATATTAGCAATTTTAATATGATTTCTATAACCAGAACGCACATCGCCATAAATAACAATCTTATCAATATCTTTATTTTCTGCATTGAAATCTAAATGATGACGAGTATAAAAGTATAAGAAAAGAGAAAGGCAAATAAATATAATTGCAAGTATGCCTATAATATATGCAATTTTTTTGATAATATTTTTCATTAAACACCTTATAATATTAATGAGATATGTTATAATAATATACTAATAAATGCAAGAATATTAATTATTGCTTTACACACATTTCTCACTATTAAAATAAAAAAAGAAAAATATAAATACATAGTAGGCATAGGAAGTGCGATTGTTTGCATAAGCGATAAGTCAAGTGTTTTCCTGAAATTGCTTTTATTCAAAAAAATAGGCTATGAATAATATAGGCAACAATTAGTATAGTAAAAACTGTTCTTGTTTCAGCTATGTTTTGTGCCATAATTGATTTGGTTTATTAAATTATATACTCTTTTTGTTTCATTATATAGGTTATCAAGTGATGATGAATTATCAATTATAAAATTAGCATATTTAAGTCTTTCTATTTGCGACATTTGACAAGCAATAATACTTTCTGCTTTTTCTTGTGATATATTATCTCTCTGCATAACTCTTTTTATTTGCACAGTTTTATCACATGATACAACTATTAGAGCATCATATTTATTATAACTTCCGCTTTCTATAATTAAAGCTGCATGGGTAATAACTATTGCTTTATCATCTTTGCCATAAATTTTAGAGCGTTCTTTTTTTTCATATTCATATATTGCTGGATGGACTATATTTTCTAATAATTTTAAATTTTCTTTATTATTAAAAACTATTTCACCAAGTTTTTTTCTTATAATATTATCATGTTCGTCTAAAATATCTTTTCCAAAAATAGCAACTATTTTATAATATGCCTCTTGTCCTTTTTCCATTACTTTTCTGCAAGATATATCTGAATCAATAGTATAAAAACCAAGTTTATTAAATATTTCTGCAACTTGATTTTTACCGCACCCAATACCACCAGTAAGACCTATATTACGCATCATAAAGCTCTTTTATAACTTCTATTTGTTCTTTTTTAGATAATGATGATAAAAAGTAACAGAAATAATCAGCTTGAAAATCTCTACAAACCTGTGGCCTATTTTCATAATCACCACATTTACCGTTAGGAAGTAGGTGAGTGCATGGTTCACCTGCTTTTTTATTAAGAGAAGATATACTATACGCTATACAGCAAGTTCCACACATATCACATTCTATTTTATTATTCATATTTTTCACTTTTACATATATTAGTAAGTGTGCCTATTTTATCAATAGTAATGTCTATTTTATCATTATGATTAACTTCTACAGCATCACTTGGTGTGCCTGTTAAAATAATATCTCCCGGAAGTAATGTTATAATACTTGAAATATATGATACTTGAAACATTATATCAAAAATCATATTTTTTGTAGAACCAGACTGCACCATCTCGCCATTTTTATATGTTCTAATCATAATATCATACGGGTCAATATCTGTTACGATACATGGACCAAGTGGAGTAAAAGTATCATAAAATTTACCTTTTGTAACTGTTAAATCCTGTTGAGATTGTGGAGCTGTTACATCATTTGCGATAGTGTAGCCTAGTATATGCTGTTCTACATGATGTTCTGCAATATTTTTTGCTTTTTTTCCTATTATAATAGCTAGCTCCCCTTCAATTCTAACATTTTCATTTTCAGGCAATATAATATTTTCATTTGTTGCTATTATAGAGCTTTGTGGCTTTATAAATATTTTTGGTTCGCCTATTTGTTGCCTTGTGCCATTATAATTTTTACGAAAACCAATAATTTTAGATGGTAGCACTGGGGGAAGAATTGTTACATTATTTATATTTTCAATTTCAGCAGAAAGTGAATAATCATGGAATATTGTGCCATTAATTCTTTTGATAACATTATTATCTAATATGCCACGATATTGAGTTTGCCCTTTTGCATAGCGGATAAATTTCATATCAGCACCACCTACTTTTAATATATTCTTCCATATTATCTTTATTTAATTCATTTATTGCAAGTAAAAAAGAAACTTGATAAATAATTTCTGAAAAAATAGGGGATGGTTTAAAACCTAAGGATAAAAGAAGACTTCCATTGATTAATTTTGATTTTTTAAAATCCATTGTCTTATATAGATTGCTTATTTTATTTGATAGCTCATTATCATTATAATTAATTTTTATATATAAAATAATATTTTCTATTAAGTCAGCATTTTGGAAAATAAAATATTTAAGATTTTTTTCATCATATTCTATTAATTTATCATACTCAATATTAAAGTATGTTGATATATTTTTCTGCTCTTTTAAATTTAGATTAAGGTAATCAATAAATGAAATATCTTTGCACCATATACTTAAAAGAAGAGCAAAATCATTAGTATGTGTTAAAGCATTTATTAATTTTTCATTATTAATTTTTGATATATCTAAAAGTGGTGCTAAAATATCATATTTTGTAATAATATTTATAGCTTTATGGATATATTTTCCTTGAAATATTTTTCTAAACTCTTCTAATACTCTCTCTTTTGCAATATTTTTTAAAAGATTATTTTTAGATAGAGCAAGCTGTAATGTGCCTTTATCTATATCAAATCCAAAAGTTGAAACAAAACGGACAGCTCTTATTATTCTTAATGGGTCATCATCAAAAGCATTACTATATACTACTTTGATTATACCATTTTTAATATCTTCATAAGTGCCAATTACATCACCATTTAAAGAACATGCAAGATTATTTATGGTAAAGTCCCGCTTTAATACATCTTCATAAATCGTTGCACCTCTAAGTTTTGAAACATCAATAATAATATTTTTTTTCATAAGACGCATATTATCTTTAAAAGCAACAGCATAAGATTTTAAATATTTACCTAAAATTTTGGCAAGTTTTGTATATTCAATATTTTCTGCTGTAATATCTATATCGTGTAATGGAATGTTAAAAAGTATATCTCTTATACAGCCACCTACAATATATATATTTGCATTATATTCTTTTTCTATATTTATAAGCGCATCAAAGAAAGGAATATTTTTCTTTAAAATATCTACTGAAATCATTGACATTTTTATCTGCCCCGTTATATATTAGCCTATGAAGCGTATAGTTATTATATCAGATACACATACAGGCACAGTAGAAAAACTTCCACCAAAAGTATTGCAGGCAATTAGGGAAGCCGATGTTGTTATACATGCAGGTGATGCTGACACACTTAATTTTATAGACGAGTTGGAAGATATCTGCAAGTGTTTATATGCAGTAAAAGGCAACTGTGATTTAGGTTCAAAATTACCGTTAAAGATTACTGAGGAAATTGAAGGTGTAAAAATAGGTATATGTCATGGTTCTGGTAATTATAACAATGTGGTAGATAGAATGTATTATATGTTTAGTGATGATGACCCAAAAATAATTATTTTTGGGCATATACATGCACCAGTTAATGAAGAGATAGAAGGTGTATGGTTTATAAATTCTGGCTCAACATCACTAAATAGAACATTAAGCTATGGCACTTATGCAGAGCTTATTATTGATAATGGCAGTTTTCAATCAAAAATAGAATGTGTAGAATGACACTATTTCTAATTAATTAGCAGGTAATATTTATATGAAATTATTAAAATCAACTATTATAGCTATGTTTATTTTTTTAAGTGCTTGTGCAGCACAAAAGGAAGTGCAGGTAAGAAGTTATGAAGATTATTTCCCAGCAGATAAAAATTATGCAGATAATAAAAATAGCGAATATGATACATACACCTATGAAGATAATGCTCCAAAGAATAACACAAAAGTAACAGAAGAAGGCAAAGAATATTCTGATGATGGTTATTTTCAAGAAGCTCCAATAGAAGTTGATACAGCAATAAAATCAACAGGTAAATGCAAAGCCGTTGTGGCACCCGGTCCTAAAAAAATAGGCAAGCCATATAAAATAAATGGTGTAACATATTATCCAATGGAAAGTGCAGATGGTTATAATGAAGTAGGTATTGCATCATGGTATGGTCCGGGTTTTCATGGAAAATTAACGGCAAATGGTGAAAAATATAATCAAAAAGCAATGACAGCAGCCCATAAAACTCTGCCACTTCCTACACTTGTAAAAGTGGAAAATTTAGAAAATGGTAAAAGTGTAGTTGTGCGAGTAAATGATAGAGGACCTTATTCTAAGGGTAGAATAATTGATTTAACAGAAGTTGCAGCAAGAAGGCTTGGTATGATAGATAAAGGAACAGCAAGAGTGCGAGTATCTGTCTTATCAGAAGACCCAGACTGCTATGTATCATCAGGCCATGAAGTTAATATTGATAAAGGTAATTTTGCGGTGCAAATAGGTGCTTTTACTATTGCAGATAATGCAGAAAGGTTAGCATCAAAATTTAATCGCCGTGCAGTAGTATCAAAAGGCTATGCAAAAGGAACAGAGTGGAGCAGAGTATGGATTACTGGATACTCTACAAAAGAACAAGCATTACAGGCTTTAAATGGTGAGCTTGCAGAATACAGCGGTGCATTTGTTGTCCGATATAAATAATAAAAGAGATGAAAAATGAAAGATGTTATTGAAAAAGCTTCAATTTTAATTGAATCACTGCCATATATTAAAAAATTTTCAGGCAAAACATTTGTAATAAAATATGGCGGTCATGCTATGGAAAATGATGAATTGAAATATAGTTTTGCAGAAGATATTACACTATTAAAGTATGTTGGCATAAATCCAGTCATAGTGCATGGTGGTGGACCGCAGATAGGTGCTTTTTTAAAAAAACTTGATATACAGAGCCAGTTTATTGGTGGTATGCGTGTAACAGATGAGAAATCTATGGAAGTAGTGGAAATGACACTTTCTGGTAAGATAAATAAAGAAATAGTTAGCCTTATAAATAAGGCTGGTGGAGCCGCTATTGGTTTTTCAGGTAGAGATGGCAATTTAATCAAAGCAAAAAAATTATATGTAGATGCTCCAAATGAAAAAGGGGTATTACAGCATTTAGATATAGGGCTTGTAGGTGAAGTAGATGAAATAAATATTAGTTTAATAGACAGTGTTTCATCAAAATTTATACCAGTAATTGCACCTGTTGGCATAGGTGATAATTATGAACCTTATAATATTAATGCTGATTTAGTAGCTGGTAGTGTGGCGTCTGCATTAAAGGCAGAAAAACTTATGCTTTTAACTGATGTAGATGGTGTAAAAGATAAAGAGGGCAAACGAATTTCTACAATACATCCAGAAGATTCTGATAGAATGAAAAAAGATGGCACACTAACAGGCGGTATGATACCAAAAATAGATTGTGCAGTGCAGGCAGTAAAAAATGGGGTAAATAAAGCCCATATTATAGATGGTAGAATAAAGCATTCTATTTTATTAGAAATATTTACAGATTCTGGTATAGGGACACAAATATTACAATGATATTAAAAGTTCCAAAATATTTTTTAGAAGAAATAGTTTCCCCTGCATGCAATAATGATAAAAATATTATTCAAGCATTTGCAGATATACCACGCGTTTTATTTGTAGATGAGGCAATGAAAGAAAAGGCATATAAAGATAAAGCTCTACCTATTGGTATGGGTCAGACTATTTCACAAGTTACAACGGTTGCTAATATGCTTTATATGTTAGAGCTTAAAAAGGAAGATAATATTTTAGAAATAGGTGCAGGTTCTGGTTTTGTAACTGCATTGCTTTCTCGTCTTACTAATCATGTATATGCAGTAGAATTATTGCCAAAACTTATGGAAAAAGCACGGACAACTATAAAGTCATTAAGAATAATCAATGTTAGTATAAAATCAGATGATGGTGGCAAAGGTTGGCAAGAATATGGTCCTTATGATAAAATAATAGCATCAGCAGGTGCTACAAAACTTCCGCAAAGTTTAGTTGAGCAGCTAAAAGATGGTGGTATATTAGTGCTACCACTAAATAATAACCTAATGAAATATAAAAAAGAGCAAGGTGTATTAATTGAAGAAAAAGGTCCGCGATGCTCATTTGTAGATTTTGTAGGCAGTTAATAATCATTGAGTAATAAAAACTATTACAAAATATTAATAAAAAAATTGAAATGCTAAAATGCGATTAGCAACTATTTTATAATAAATATTTTCTTATTACTATTCCACTTTTTTACTTACATAATTTTCAAATTCATTAGGTGATGAAACTAATGTTTTAGAGCAAATACTTAAATCTGTATCTATTAAGCTAGATTGCAGTCCCGCACATGATGTGATAGAATGGAAAATAATATCATGTGTTGTTATTTTATTTTTATTATTAAGAATAGTATCAATATCTATATGTTTTTTAGCTTTTTCAGAAATCCATACTGCAAAAGGGACTACACTGACTTCTTTAAAATTTAATCTTCCTTGTGCATGCAGACGAAGACCGCCTTCCCCTAAAAATTCAGCATGGTCTGATGTAAAATAAATCATAGCATTTTTATTTTGTAGTTTTTCAATAATTTCTTTTACTAATATATCTGTTGTGATTATAGAATTATCATAAGAGTTAATTAAATTTTCAATAGGACAGTCAAGAGCAAATGAACTACATAATGGTGTCCACAATGCTTCATCTAATTTAAATCTTTCATTATAATTCCAGTGGCTTCCATTTAATTGTAATACTATTAATTTATTTTCATTATCATTTGCTAATATATTATCAAAATATGGCATTAAGTCAGTATCAAGTTGAACATCAAAATCAGTATTGAAAAAATTATAATCAGCATCATCTGCAATAATTGTTTGCCCTGCATCTGATGTGGATATAGAGCTTTGTGCAGAAATATATGCAGTGTAAAAGCCTGCTTTTTTAAACATTGTAAATATTGATGGTTTTGTTAGGTATGATAAAAAATGTTCCTGCCTATTCATACTTGTGAGTAGGCATGGCACAGAGCGAGTTGTTGATGTTTCGCAGGCAGACATATCATTAAAGGGAATAAACCCATATTTTTCCATATAAGGTGTAGTTTCTCTATTGTAGCCATATAATGACATGTGGTCTGGACGCAGTGCATCTGTAATAATAAAAACAACAATCTGACTTTCTGTATTATTATATGTAACATCATTAATTTCAAGATTTTTTCTTTCATTAATTATATTATTCATTTTGATTTTATTTCTTAAAAGATGGTAGAAATTTTCATATATTTTCTCTGGCATAATGTCAAAGCCTCTACCCACATTAACAATATCATTTTTAGAATATCCATTTTTAATAGTTTTCATATAACTTTCAGGCAGTTTGCCAATAAATAATAAAATTAATGCAGTAATAAGTAGCAAAAAACTCGTTAAATATTTCTTGTCATGGGGGGGGGTATTAAAAAATTTAAATCTTAACACAACAAAAATAATAGAAATAATAAAGCCAGCAATAAAATATGAAATAAGTGTAGTATTCATTACACCTTTTGCTTCTGCCATATTTGTTGAAAATATTACTTCAAATGTGCCAATATTAAGCCCCATAGTTAAATATTCATTTACATATTTTAAGCCAAAGCCTGCAATAAAGCTAAAAATAGTAAATACAGCAAATACCCATTTATTTAAAAATGCAATAAACCATATTATATAACTGCGAGTAACTGACATAAAAAATGCAAGTATAAATACTTTTGAAGGATAATTCATTTTTATTAATGGGATATTTACAGAAAGGCTGTATATAACAGCAATAGATAAAATAAATAAAAAATTAGCTAAAAATATTTTTTTATTTACTTCTTTAATATTTATAAATAGTTTATTAAACATATTATTCTCTTATTTTACTGCTTAAATATATTAACATCTTTTGGCAATTTCTTTTTAAATAAATCGTTATTGATTTTTTTATCTATTTCCACATTAGAAAGTATTATTGTTGTTAAATTACCAGCATTATCTTTACTATTTATTTCATTCATTATATTATCTTTAAAAGTAATATTTATATATGTAAGTCCCACATCATTTTTTGGTGTTAAATATAAAGTGTTTTTTTCTTGTTTATAAGTAAAACTTTTATCAAGAATAGAAAAATCCATTAAAACTTGTAGAAGTGCATATTCTTTATAATCTTTTGTTTTCATTTTAACAAGCTGATTATTTATTTCATCATAATAATCAATAGTTTCATTTGTAATAAAAAACCATGATGAATAAGGTTCTGTATAATCCCACAAGGCTTTTTCTTTCATATTTATATACAATTTTCCAGTATATATATCTTCACCATACTCTTTTAAATTATTTACTTGCTTAAATTCTGCTGATAAACTTTTAATTGAAGATAATTGTTTTATATAACTACTTTCATCTTTTTTTTCTGCAAAAGCATTAAAACATACTAATATAAAAAGTAATGTTAATAATTTTTTCATATATCACCTAATATAATTATTGGTTATTAGCACCGTGACAGTTTTTATATTTTTTACCACTGCCACATGGACAAGGGTCATTTCTACCTATTTTAGGTGCAGTTCTTTTAATAGTTGTAGTTTTTTTCTGAGTTTCTTTATCTAGCGAGCGTTTTTCTTTTAACTGCCTATCGTTTTCTGCCTGTAACTGTCTTAATCTGCGAGCATTTTCTTCTGCAACTTCTTCTGGGCTTTGCATCTGTATTTGAACTTTCATAATAAGCTCAACTGTTTCTCTATTTATTCTATCCATCATATCAATAAAAAGAGCATAAGCCTCTCTTTTATATTCTATTAATGGGTCTTTTTGCCCGTATCCTCTTAAACCAACACTATCACGCAAGTGGTCCATTTGTAATAAATGTTGTTTCCATCTATTGTCAAGTGTATTTATAAGTATATATTTTGAGAAATCTTCAAAATGACCTTTAAACTCTTGTTTTCTCTCTTTAAACCTTGCTTCAAATAGGCTTATTAATTCATTTTTTGCAATATCTAAATGTTTTGCATCAGCATTAGATAAATCTGCTTTTAAACCAAATATTCTTTCAAATATTTTTTCTGCTTCTTCATAATTAGGATTTTGTGGAGTAATAAAATCTTCAAGTAATGCACTAATAACATCGCTGGCATACTCATTAATAATTTTATCAATATCAGTGCCTTGTAAAATCTGACTTCTAAGGCTATACACTACTTTTCGTTGTGCATTTGCCACATTATCATATTCTAATAAATGCTTACGCATTTCAAAATGGAATGCTTCCACTTTTTTTTGAGCGCTTTCTATTGTTCTAGTAATAAGGGAAGATTCTATTTCTTCTCCATGTTTTAAGCCAAGTGTGCTCATAATTTTAGACAGTTTTTCTGCACCAAATTTTCTTAAAAGGTCATCTTCTGTGCTAAGATAAAACCTACTTTCACCATTATCACCTTGCCTGCCAGACCGTCCTCGTAACTGGTTATCAATACGGCGAGATTCATGTCGCTCTGTGCCTAAAATAAATAAACCACCTAAATCTTGGACACCTTCTCCAAGTTTTATATCTGTTCCACGACCTGCCATATTTGTAGCGATAGTAACAGCACCAACTTCCCCAGCATGAGCAACAATTTCTGCTTCTCTTTCATGGTTTTTAGCATTTAATACTTCATGTTTTATTTTTGCTTTTTGTAAAAGATGGGAGAGTAGCTCACTTTTTTCAATAGAGATAGTTCCCACAAGGACAGGTTGTCCTTTTTTATGTAGATTAGCTATGACCTTCACAATAGCTTCATATTTTTCTTGTGCTGTTCTGTATATTACATCTGGTCTATCAATCCTATTTACTTTTCTATGAGTAGGCACTGGCACAACTTCTAAACCATATATACTTTTAAATTCATTAGCTTCTGTTAGAGCAGTCCCAGTCATACCAGAAAGTTTTTCATACATTCTGAAATAGTTTTGGAAAGTGATAGAGGCATAAGTTTGGTTTTCATTTTGCACCTTAACACCCTCTTTTGCCTCTAATGCTTGATGAAGCCCATCAGAGTATCTTCTGCCCGCCATAAGCCTACCTGTAAATTCATCTACAATCACTACTTCGCCATTTTGGACAACATAGTCAACATCAAGTTTGAAAACAGCATGTGCTTTTAAAGCATTATTTACAAAATGCAAATTATCTACATTTTGAATATCATAAAGATTGCCAACTTTTAAGCCAGACTCTACAAAATTTATTCCCTCATCTGTTAAATCAGCTGATTTTCTTTTTTCATCAATAGTGTAATGAATTTCTGGTTTAAGAAGTCGGACAACATTATTAATAGTATAGTAACTATCAGTTGTATTATTTGTAGGGCCTGAAATAATCAGTGGTGTTCTTGCTTCATCAATTAAAATAGAGTCTACTTCGTCCACAATAGCATAATGAAGTTCTCTTTGCACATATTCAGATAAATCATATTTCATATTATCTCTTAAATAATCAAATCCAAATTCATTATTTGTGCCGTATGTAATATCGCAAGCATAAGCCTGTTTTCTTGAAATATCTATAAGTTTTACAGTCCAGTTTTCTTTATTATCCCATACAACTTGTTTTGAAACATCACTTTGTATAATTCCCACAGAAAGCCCAAGTGCTAAATATATTGGAGCCATCCATGAAGCGTCACGGCGAGCAAGATAATCATTTACAGTAACAAGATGTGCCCCTTTTCCCTCAATAGCATTTAAATACATTGGTAAAGTAGCAACTAATGTTTTTCCTTCACCTGTTTTCATTTCTGATATTTTACCAGAATGAAGAACATAACCACCCATAAGCTGCACATCAAAATGACGCATTTTTAATGTTCTATTACTTACTTCTCTAACTGTTGCAAAAGCTTCTGGCAGTATATCATTTAAACTTTCGCCCTCTGATAATCTTTTTCTAAAAATAACTGTTTGATTAAAAAGTGTATCATTATCAAGAGATTTAAGCCTTTCTTCATGGCTATTAATACTATTAATCAGCGGTTGTAATTTTTTAAATATTTTATCTGGGCTTGGTGTAAATAACTTTTCTATTAAATCTTTAAACATTAATGCTCCCATTGTTTGTATAATTTCTATAATTTAAAGACAACATTGTATATAGTTTATTTTATAAAATCAAGTTTTTATCTATATTTTATACATTTTTTACAACTTATAATTTTTTATAACGAACAAAAAACTCTGATAGCATTTTTTTTAAAATTGTGAAATAATATAATATATGTCATTAGAGTAGAAAGAGGGATAGTATGCCAAAGGTAGTTTATGGCTTTCGTAAAGGTGAGCGTCTTGATTTTAGGAATGTTCAGGAACATGATAGACCAGAATCTCCCTTTATATTTCAGGATGATGTTCATGGTAGACCTGTAAAACTTGTTATTAGCTGGCATGGATTTTTGGTATATGATGAGGGTATAGATATAGCTGCTGCCATGTGTCAATTTATGCGATATGTTAGTGAAAATGGCTGTTGTGGTAGATGTATCCCCGGTAAAAATGGCACTACTCTTTTAGCAGATATGATGGAAGAATTAAGAAATAACTTTTCACAAGATAAAATGCAGGAAGCACTTGATTTAGCAGATAGTATTCAAGCCACTTCAAAATGTTCATTTGCCCCATCTTCTGTAAGTATAGTAAAATCATTTTTAAAAGAATATCCTGAAAAACTCCATAAATATCAAAAAGCTCCAAAACTTGATTATCATTTTCACATGTCAGCACCATGCACATCAGCATGCCCTGCACATATTCAGATACCAGAATTTATTGATGAGCTTAGAACAAAACGCTTTCTTCAAGCTCTCTCTATCATAAGAGAACACATGCCACTTGCTGGTCTTTGTGGCAGGATATGCCCTCACCCTTGTGAGACAGTATGTAGGCGTGGTGAAGTAGATGAACCAATAAATATTATGAATTTAAAACAGTCTGCATGGAATTATGAATATTTTAGAAACCATGTGCCAAATATTCCTGATAAAAAAGAAGCTACTGGCAAAACATGTGCCGTAATAGGTGCTGGTCCTGCTGGGCTATCAGCTGCTTATTATTTAGCACTTATGGGACATCAAGTAGAAGTATTTGATAAAATGCAGGAACCGGGAGGAATGACTGCTGCTGGTATTCCTGATTTTAGAGAGCCAAGAGAGTATCTACAATATGAAGCAAATATTATAAGAAATCTAGGTGTTAATATACATTATAATAAAACTCTCGGCAAGGAAATCACTTTAAAATATCTTAAAAATTCTTATGATGCAGTTCTTTTGGCAATTGGAGCATGGTTACCACAGGACCCTAGAATTACAGATATGGAGCAAGTAGAGGGAATATATAATGGCATAGATTATTTAGAGCTTGTATCAAAATATCAAAAACCTATTGAAAATAGTAAAGTTATTGTTGTTGGTGGTGGTAATACTGCAATAGATTGTTCAAGAACTGCTGTTAGATTTAATAATGATGTTACAGTGTTATATAGAAGAACTCGTGATGAAATGCCTGCTGAAGATTATGAAATAAAAGATGCAGAAGAAGAGGGTATTAAGTTTATGTTTTTAGCTGCACCTTTTAAAGTTATTGGAGATGATGGCAGGCTTAAAGGGATAGAATGTTATAAAATGAGACTTGGTTCACCTGATGCAACAGGTAGACGAAGCCCCGAAGTGATAAATGGTGAAAATTTTATTTTAGAATGTGATTATCTTATACCAGCAATAGGTCAAAAAACAGATATAAGTTTTATTATGAAAGAAGATGGTTTAGAGACTACTAAATGGAATACGATAGTATGTGATAATGTATATTTTACCACTTCAATAAAAGGTATATTTGCAGCAGGGGACTGTATTGATGGAGAAAATACCGTAGTTAGAGCAATAGGTGATGGCAAAAGAGCAGCCCAGATGATGGATAGATATATTATGAGTGGAAGTCCATATTTAGAGCCAGCAGAAGTTATGGAAAAATATTTATACGATAATGGAATATTTAGTTATGGTGAAACACCAGAACAGCCAAGACCTATTATAAAAAGGTATGAAACAGAAAAACTTCCTGCAAAAGAAAGAATAAAAAACTTTCAGGAAGTAGAGCAACCTTATGATGAGCATACAGCAGCACTAGAAGCAAGGCGATGTTTAAGATGTATGCGTGTAGGTATGTTTGCAACGGGAGATAAATAATGACTATTACAATTAATGATAAACAATATCCTTTTAAAGAGGGGGATACTATCTTAATGGTAGCAGAACGCAATAATATTTATATCCCTGTGCTTTGCTATATAAGAGATATTGCAAATACTGGTGCATGTAGAATGTGCCTTGTTGAAGTTGAAGGTGTGCCTAAACCAGTTGCATCATGCTCTGCTTTTGCAACTGATGGTATGGTTGTTTATACTGATACGGAGGAAGTAAAAAAACATAGATTAAAAGCATTAGAATTTATACTTTTAAAACATCCTTTAAAATGCAGTATATGTGAAAATGCAGAAGACTGTGTTTTAAGAGACCTTGCTCGCCAAATGGGTATAAGTGAAGTTACTGATATACAGGAAGAAGAACATCACCCTTTGCAAAACTGGAATATGCTTTTATATGATAGAGATGCGTGCGTGCTTTGTATGAGATGTGTAAATGTATGCAGAGATGTGGCAGGTTGTGATGCAATAGATGTAATCGCAAGGGGTAATAATGCACACATAGAGCCAGTAACTTTACCTTTAAACTGTGATTTTTGTGGTATGTGTGTAGATAGTTGCCCTGTTGGAGCTATTAAAGATAAACCTTTTACAGATTCTTTAAAAGTATGGGAATTAGAATATATTAATACAACATGTTCTTTCTGCCCTGTTGGCTGTAAAATCAATTATGGTATTCAACAAAATCAAATACATAGAACAAGATTTTCCTGTGGAAATTATACTTGCTCTAAGGGACGCTATGGATTTAAATTTTTAGATAGTGATAAAAGAATAAAATCACCTTTTATTAAAAAAGATGGAGTTTTAAAGAAAGCAGACTGGCATGAAGCTATGGATAAACTCTATAATGGATTAACAAAAAATGGAGTAGAAAACAGTATTATAATAGCTGGTGGTTGGCTTTCAAATGAAGAAATTTTTAGTTATAAAATGCTAGCAGATAAAACTGGTATGATGTTTTTAACAGAAGCAGAAGTTTATTTTGGTAGATTTGCTCGTATGTTTAAAGAAAAATTTGGTCATTATGAAAGTGTAGGCACATTGAAAGAAGTGGAAACTTCTGATGTGATTTTTGTTATAGGTGCAGATTTTGCACGAGAAAATGTTGGTGTAAAATGGAGTGTTATGAAAGCAATCCGTAATAATGATGCAAAAGTAATAACAATAGGATTGCAGCGTTATGACTATGAAGAACGCACATATTTAAGCCTAATTGCAGATTATGCAGATTTTGCTGGGGAATTTGAAAAAATAAAATCATCAGATAAAAATATATATACAGCTTTACGCAAACAGATTTCATCTAATGCTAAAATATCCATTATAGCTGGTAATGAATATTTTTGTGGAGAAAAACAGCTAAATAGTATTTTATCATTTGCAGATTATATAGGCATTGATAAACTTAATGCGTTTATATTAACTTATGATAAAGTGAACTATATTGGCAGTCTTTATGCTGGTGGATTAACTATTGATGAAGCAATAAAATCTTCTCCAAAAGCAGTTTTTGCTTTGGCGGTTAATCCTTCAACTGGCAAAAATAAAGAGTTGTTAAATATTATAGAAAATGCAGATTTTTATGCAACACCTGATATGTTTTTAACAGGAACGGTTAGCAATGCAGATGTGGTTCTTCCTGTGCAAGCTGTTTTAGAAACAGAGGGAACATCTATAAGTATGGATGGCAGACTTCTTCGTATGAAAAAAGTAGTGCAAAGCCCAGTAAATAATAAAAGTAATTTAGAAATAGCGCATATTTTAGGTGATTATTTTAGAAAAAAAATAGACAAAGATGCTAAAAATATTTTTCATCAAATAGCATTAAATTTAGGGTATAATGCAGAAGATTATGAAAGCACAGAAGAAGTTTATAGAGTAAAAGAAAAAATATTTAATAAAACAGAGTATAAATATCAACAGGTAGAGTATAAAGAGCGTATTGTGTATGTGAACCCAAGACACCACGAGGGAGTATTAACTAAAATGATATATGCCTGTGAAGAAGACAATTATCATATATTTCCAGAGATAGAAAAATATATTTCTCCGGGATATATCCGCTCTGGAAATGTAGTAGATTATATAGCAAAGGGAGTAAAACTTATTCCAAGATAATTGTATGTGGAGGAAAGTATGTGTAGTAAATTAGTAGTTACTATTATATTTGTATTACTAATGCCACTATCTTTATATGCGGAAAAGGATATTGCATTAGTAGAAAGTATGCTGGGAAGTCTTACTGTAAATAATTCAAAAAATATGGTTATACCGGGAACACATGGAGTATTAAGAATATTTTTTGAAAAATCACTTGGTAAAATTATGCCACACAGTGCAATAGAATTAACTTATAATGGCATTAGTTTTACATTTAAAATGCAGGGTAAGGTTCTTGCAATAACTCAGGATGGAAAACTTGTTTTTGCAATAAATGATAATAAAATATATGCAAAATCAGTCCATGATTGTAAAGAAAATTTAATTATTAAATTAGGCGATGTGGAATTTATATATGGAAAAATGTATGTATCTACTAAACATAAAAATGAAGTATATGAATATAATGAAATAGTATATGATAAAAACACATCATCGTTAAAGGTATATAATAATGGTCATTATGTAAAAACTATTGAAACACGAAAATAATTAAATAATATAATAATAAGGTAGTATGCTATATGCAATACTGCCTGTGTTATTTGTATAAAGTAATAAATAACTTTATTACTTTACATTTTACTCTTAAAATAAAGATTGAGAAAAAATATAAATATAATTTCTTTGCCTATTTATAGGCTTATAATGACAGCACAAATCAGTCGTAATTGTCTTTTTTAAGCTGGTAAAATAAATAACCTTATCTTATATTAATTTTTCTGGCACAATTTTTAATATAAATGTTACTATTCGCATTAAAAGTGATGTATCAGGGCTGTAACTTTTTGTAACTTCTTTGCCATTTCTTATAGTTTGCCAGTAAGTTTTATTATTTTTATAGTAAAGTCGCCATGAAATATATTCTGACATATCTTTTTCCATAGCATCTCTTAATAATTTTGCAAAATCTTCATTAAAAAATGCAGCAATTACTTCTGTATTATATATTGCAGACCTGCCATCTAAATTAAAACTTCCTATCCAGCTGATTTTATCATCAACCACCATTGTTTTACTGTGTAAAGATGCTCCAGAGTTATGTCTATTATATACTTTATATCCTTCATTACGAAATTCATATACTTTTATGCCATTTGCTACTAAATCATCTCTATATCTATTCCAGCCAGAATATACAACCTTTGCATCAGTTGAAGAAAGTGAATTTGTTAAAATATTAATATCAATGCCTTTTTTTGCACTATTTATTAAATTTTCTGTGCCACTTTTACCCGGAACAAAGTAAGCTGATGATATATAAATAGAATTTTTTGTTTCCTGTAATAAACCATTTATAGCATTTATAATAGGGCTTGAATAACTGCCATCTGCTTTTTCGGGACTATCTGCAATTAGTTTTGCACTACCCCAATGAACAGGAAACTTTTTTTCATTAAAACTTTGAATAAATAATTTTATTGCCATATCAAACATTTCTTTTTCCTGCTGATAATATGCTGATTTAGCAATAATTTCTTTATCTAAAATATCTAGTTCTTCTGGATTATTATGATTAGGGAAAACATCTACTGGTATAGATTTATGATAATTCCAGTATTCACTAAATGAATATAGTGCATCTTGGGCAAGTCTACCTATAAAAAGCACATCAGTATCAGAAAAATTCATTTTAGCACTATCATCAAAATAGTTACTGGCAATATTTCTACCACCTATAATAACAGCAGAGCCATCTACTATAAAAAGTTTATTGTGCATTCTATAATTAAGTCTACTAATATTAAAAAGAAACTGTGGATATTTTAATATTTTAGAACGATATTTATATGGATTAAAAACTTTTACTTGTATATTTGGATGATAATTTAGTAGCATAATATCACTTGTATCTGATGAAAGACCATTATCATCAACTAAAATGCGGACTTTTACCCCTCTATCTGCTGCTAATTTCATTTCGTGCATTAATATCCTTGATGTAACATCATTTTCATATATATATGTTTGTAATTCTATGGAATGGCGAGCCATTCGCACTAATGCTATCCTATGAAGAAACGATATTTTTCCACTTTTAATAAGCATGGCACCACTTTTTAATGGATTATTTTGCAATTCTTCTGCATATACAGAGCTTATAGGTGTTTTTATTGGGTCGTATGGTGGAATAATAATTTTTGAAGAAATATGTGTTTTATAATCTTTTGGCAGGTTTTTAGTAGAATATATAACTGTGGCACTGCTGGCAACTACAATAATACCAAAAATAATAAAGAAAGCTATAAGCATATATTTTCGCCTCTTATGTTGTTTAAGTTTTTTTCTTATAAATAATATGGATAATACTATACATATAATTATAATCAAATCTATAATACCAGTAATTATTTCAACCATAAATATTACTACCTTTTAATATAATTTATGAGATTATCATATAATATTTATACTCTCAATAATATAATTACAAAGTATTATAAAATTAGACAAAAAGAGAGAAAATATTTATCTAACTGCAACTTTCACATACTTCCTCATTAAAGTTGTATTTTGGCGTTTTCATATAGTAAATTGTTTTAAGTCCAAGTTCCATAGCATATTTTATATCTTCCCAAAGCATTTTTGCCGATTCTGGTTTTGTATAATATAATGTAACAGATTGAGATTGGTCTATATATTTTTGTCTGATAGCAGCAAGCTCTATAATTGTTTTAGCTGGAATATCCCAACATCTTTCATAATAAAGTCTATTTTCTTTAATATTTGCAACTAATGTTGGAATATTTTGTAAGCCTTCTTCCATATAAAATAAGTCCATAACTGGTTCAATAGATTCTGTTGCTGAAATACTTTTGCCACTTGTAGCTGTTGGAGCAATAGCAGCCACATAAGAAAATCTTATACCAAAAGTTTTTATATCATCAGCAAGCCTATCCCATTTCTTTTTATCTACTGTTATATTAAATTTTTTATGGTTAAATATGGAAAGATGAAATGGTGTTTTTCCACTGCTCCATTTAGAATTTTTAAATGTAGCATACGCACCTCTTTCTTTTGCCAAAGTGCATGCAGCAGAATATAAATGATAATATAAATCATCAAATAATTTATTTGTAAATTCTCTTGCTTGTATATCTGTAAATTTTATTTTTTTAGAAGCCATAAGATTTGCATAGTTTAATACCCCAACACCTATTGGACGGTTTTTGAAATTAGCAGCTTGGGCTTCTTTTACGGGATAAAATTGGGTATCTATAATATTATCACAACCTCTTAAAAGAGTATATGAAAAATCAGTTTTTTCTTTTAATGTCATCTTATCCCAAGATACAAGATTTATGGAACATAAATTGCATATTCCTATTTCTCCACTTTTACGGATTTGGTGTATTTCATATTCTCCATTACTATTTAAATATAATTCTTCACTTTTTAAAGATGAAGAACTTGATGGAACAAGCACTTCCGTGCATAAATTTGATGCACCGATAAAAGTATTTAATACTGATTGTTCATTAATATTATCTACAAAAGTAAAATATAAATTGCCACTTTCTGTGCGGATTTTTAGTATAAGATATAGTAAATCTTTTGCTTTTACTACTTTTTTGCGAATACCGGGTTTTACTTCATAATCTATATATGCTTTTTCAAACTCTTTACCATAAGTGCAGTTTAAAAGCGGTGTATCTTTTGGGTCAAATAATGTAATATCAGCATCGTTTTCTACTCTTTCTTTAAAAATATTATGTATGCGGATAGAATACATTAATTTTCTAGCACGATTATCTTCTGTGCCACCTGCATCTTTTAACATTATCATATCTTGCACATCGTAATGCCAAAAAGGAAATGTTACAACACATGAACCTTTTCTTTTACTTTGCTGGTTAAAAGCTGAAACAGTCTGTTCAAGTCGTTTAATAAATGGAACAGGTCCGTCAGATATACCATTAAAAGATGCTATTTTTGAACCTGATGAGCGGATATGGGAAACATCATAAGCAATACCACCTGAAAACTTTGAATATAGTGCAATATTACCATCAGTTTGATTTAAGCTCCATGTATCATCATCTGGTGTATTTAATACACAAGACGCAAGTTGTGGATTTCTATAACCACTATTCATTATCCGCGGTGTTGCAAAAGTTATTTTATGGGTGCTTAACATATCGTATGTTTCTTTTATAAATTGCATACGCTTTCTTTTATCATCATTATAAAATGAAAACATAGCAGATACCATATATGTAATCTGCGGAAGTTCTAGTTTTTTATTTTTTATAGTTTTGCAGTATTTTGTATAAAATGTATTTAGAGCTTTATATGTAAATAAAAAATCTCTATCAGGGATTATTATATCATTTAATAAATCTATTTCTTTATGGGAAAAAGAATTTATAAATTCTTTACTATATATTCCAGCTTTTACTCCGCGGGTAAGCACTATGCTTAAATGAGGGTATTGCCCTGTTTTTTTAAGTCCATAAGATTCTTTATATATCTTCATTAAATAAAGTTTTTCTGCTATTTCATCATATTCTGTATAAAGTGGGCTTATATTATTAACAGCCGTATTAATAAGTGCATCATATAAATCAGTGATTTTCATTTTATTATTTATTTTAATATTTAAATCTTTTAGTAATTTATCAGTAAATGCAGATTTACTACCAGTTGCCCAGTTTGTTACTTTCCTTAATTTTTCTTCATTATATGGTTCTTCTCTACCATCTCGTTTTATTATAATATGCTTTTTACCTTCTGTTAATATTACCATTTTGCACCTATAAATCGTTTTTCAACACACCTTTTTGGTATGATGTGTTAGATGTTTCCTGTAAAGCTGCATTTTGCTTATTAATATTTCTATAATTATTAAACCAGTCAATAATGTCTGTTTTTTCTTCTTTCATATATGGATTATCTACTATGCCTATATCTTTTAAACGGATATTTGCCCAATATTTAATAAAATTTTCTGATATTTGGCTATTTATCCCAGCTACTTCATAATTATCAAAAAGATATTTTGCCCATTCAATTTCCTGATTAACAACTTCTTCTGCTATACTTAAAGCTGTATTTTTAAAAAAGTTATTAGTAAAAAGATGCTTAAAGCCTTCATTTTCATCTTTTGATAAAATATTTAGTATATTTTTACCTGTTACTACATGGATAGACAATTCATCATGGGCTATTAACTTAATAGTTTTTGTAAAGCCTGTTATAGCATCATGATAACTATTATTTATTATAAAAGTAACTAAAAATGAAAAAGGAAATTTTATTCCTTCTAAATAATAAATGCCTAAAAGAAGGCTTAAAAGTGCTTCTTTTTTATCATCAAGGCTTGCAGATTTATTATCAGATAAGCAAAGGGAAGACACATTATCAAAAAGAGAACATTCTTTTTCCATGCGTTTTTTTACAAAATTATCATTATAAACTAAATCTAATGTTGCAGCTGCTTCATGTCCGAAAACTTCTGATAATCCATAAGAATATGATTCTGCATGTATTGCTTCTTCAATAGCTATTCTAGCATATAAAAGGCTCCATATAGAGCTTGTTATTACTCTACTCATAACAAAACTTATTCCACTTGTAACTCCGCTATCCATTAATGTTTGATATGCAATATTTAGCTTAAATGCTCGCTTTGCGTCTTCTGGCAGATTTTGAAATCTGACTTTATCAGATTTATAATCTATCTCTTTTGTGAACCATGTATTCCCTTCGCTTGCTTCTTTTAATTTTCTTGCAATTTCATGTGAAATATTATCTATACGAATATAATGTCCAAACTCGCCAAAAAATATTTTTTCTTTTTCTGGCTTAAAAGAAATGTCTAATACTGTATTTTTCATAAAATACTTCCTTAAAAATAATATATATTTAAAACTAACTAGATAGAAAATAAATATAATATAAACGGGCGAGGTCAATGCACGCAAAAATACTATTCTATCTAGTTAGTCAAGGGTATGTGTGATAAAAAAAGAGTGTTAAATAGAACTATTTCTCATGAACTTCCCTCCGAAGATGTAGATTAAATTAAGCATATCCTGACTTGCTTTCAACCTCTACCCGCCTTCCCGAATATCAGTGGCATAATGGGTTTTGTCTAGCATACAGTTGCGGGGGCAGTGCAGGCATCTCACCTGCTTCCGCTTAACTTTGTTTATTTTTATCAGAAAAACTTTTTTCATTCAAGTAAAAAATTTTTAGTTATGGATAAATCATTGATAAATTAGTGTAAAAAAATATGAAGTTACACATTAACGCTTTATTATGATAAAAATAAAATCATTGATTTTTAATTGCAGTGTGATAAAGTATAAAAATTATTAAAAAGGTTATGATATGCGTATTTTATTGATTGTTTTTTTACTTATTCTTCCCATTTTTTCTTATGCAGAAACTAAAACTATTACAAAAACAGCCAAAGTGGTTGTGCCATCAAATCAGTCTGTTGAACAAGTCCAGCAGTATACAAGTGAAAAACTTTTTAGAGAAGCAGCAGAAGAAGCTGGTGTTGCAGTATCAAGTAGCACAATACTTGTAGATGGTAAAATTTCAAAAGATGAAATAAAAATGCAGACAAGTGCCATTGCTCAAAAAGATGTTAAACTTCTAAAACAGGAAATAGAAAACGGACAAACATATATTACTGTGCAGGTTAAGGCAACAGTTGATGCCAGTGAGCTTGATGCTTTTTTAAGACAGCTTATGCAAAATGAAGCGTTAAAACAAGAATTAGAAAAAGAGAGAAAAGAAAAAGCAGAACTTGAAAAGAAGTTAAAAAATGCCTCTAAGGAAGAGTATGATAAAGAATTAAGTTTGCAGGCAGAAAATATTGCAAAAATACAAACAGCAAGACAAAAACAGTTGGAAAAAGAAATATCAAATGCTAAACAGCAGTTAATGGAAACTCAACGAAGACAGCAGACAGAAGAATTGCAGGCAGCACAAGAATTAGAGCAGATACAAAAAGAATACATGGCTCAAAATGCAGCATTGCAAGCAAAAATATTAGCAGAAAAAGATGCTCAGGCAAAAGCAGAAATGGAGTATCAAGCACTTTTAGCTGACCTTGCAAAAAATGCACTTATTAATGATAAAACAATGGATATAGCTACAAGCGATACCATTGAAATAATAACTGCTGACTCGTCAAAAGTGCGGACTAATTTTAGCAGTATTGTTAATGAATATAATACTAAAATGAATGCAAATAGTAAGCAGATGGAAATATATCATAAATCACAGCTTGATATATTAGAAAAACAAAAATTTACAGAAGAACTTCCCCAAAAAGGGGAGTGGGATAATGATGCCACTTATAACGAAAGAAAAAATGCTTATAATAAGCGAAAAACAGATTTTGAAAACAAGAAAAAACAAAATATTGAAAATTTAAAGACAGAATATGCAAATCGTAGAGCAGAAAGTGAAAAAGCTACAAAAATATCCCTTTTAAAAGCATTACGACCTTTATATGAAAGACTACAAAAATATAATACAGGAATGTATATATCAAGTGATACTTCAAAAACTACAATAGACTTTGGTGAGAGGGATTTAGATAATTTAGAACTGCCAGTAATTATTAAATATAAAAATAAAAAATATAAGTTCACATATAAATTTACTTCTTTACAAGAATTTAGAGCAATGTATGAAACAAGAGCCAGCTTTAAAGCTATCCCTATATATGCAGTTGAACCAAATGGTTTAAAAGATGCTAAGTCATATTTAAAAGGTTTTAGAGTAGTTCATCTTGGAAATAACAAAGAACATTTTTTTTCTATTAATGCTAAATATAATATTTTTCCAGAAATTTTACAGTTTGAAAAAATGGAAGAAGAATTAAATCCAAAACAAAAGGCACAGGAAAAATATACACAAGATGAAATATTAAATAGTAATAATGATATAGCAATATATAAACATCATACTTCTGATACTTTAAAACAAGCAGATAGTTATAAATCAACATATTGGCTTTTAGGTTTTCAAGCTGCTGGTGGTTTTAATTTAGATGTAATGAATGTGGAATTTTCTATACAGACACATTGGCGGTTTAATAGGTGGTTTGGTATATATACAAATGGTAGTGTATTGCTTGGTATTAATGGATTAAGTTCATCATTTGATAAAGACGACGATGATGATGATGACGATTATTATGATTATTATTACAGAACACATGATAGAGATGAAAATACTCTTGATACTGGCATTGCTTTTGGTTTAGGGCTTGATATATATCTAACAAATAGCATTTTACTTTTTGGTGAAGCAAATATTGCATATTTTATTGAAGATAATGGTGATAGTAGTTTTGGTGGAATAATTCGTGGTGGAGTAGCATTTCAAAGTAGACAAATGCAACGCACAGGTATGAGATTAAATCTATTTATAGAAGGAATAATTAGTGATACAATAAGTGGCTCAACACCTTATTTTGGAGCTGGTATATATTTTTAATAATTAATATTAAGATTAGTAAAGATAAGTATTAGTTTGCAGTGAACTGATTAAAATTTGAAGTGATATTATCATCAATTGGAGAAAGTAGTACCCGTTCAATATACGGGTACTTGCCTTTTAGATTAGAATATATTTCCTTTAAGTCATCACTATTTAATATATCTTGCAGTTGTGATTTATAAACACTTGCAAAAGTATTATGACTTAAATCATCAGCTATAAATCTTTGGCATACTTCATTGCATGCTTGCAATACTTTTTCTGCTGCCTGTTTTCTTGCACGCTCATGTTTTCCAATATTGCCTTCTTCTGGTGTAACACCTGCAATATCATTATAGTTTTTTATTGCATTATTTAAAAGCACCTGCATATCGTTATTAATAGATACTTCCTGTAATTTTTTAAATTGCTCTTGTAAAATATTATGGTCATGTTTAAGTTGTGTTAGCCTATCGTTAGTTTCATTTATTTGCTGTTTTAGCCGCATAATTTCATCTAAATGATTATCACCAACTTCATTTGATTTTTTAACGGTATAAAGAGCAAATGCACTAACAAGTGCTGCAACAAAAGCAAGAAAAATAGAAATAAATGTTGCCATATCTGCCTCCATATTAATAAAACATTTTTACCTGTGTAAATTTATAAGCAAATAAAATGCCAAAAAGTGATTATTTTAAATAATATAGATATTTCAATTATTTCTTTTCTTTTTTATTTGTTTGGTGTAATATTTTTACATTGATATAGGGTAGAAAAATAAGGATAATCATTATATGATAACAACACTTCTTTTACTTCTGCTTGGCGTTATTGTTGGTATTTTAGGGGCTATTCTGGGAATAGGTGGTGGTATAGTAATGGTTCCAGCATTAACATTTTTATTTGATATGCCTATACATAATGCTATTGCAATATCACTTGTAGTAATTACTGCAAATAGTATGTCCACATCAGCAGTATATTTAAAAACTGGCACAGCAAATTTAAATCTAGGTATAGCCTTATCTGCTGCATCAGTAGCTGGTGCTTTAATAGGCAGTAAAACAGCTGTTAATCTTCCACAAAGCATAGTTATGATAATACTTGGTATTATACAATTTATTATGGCATATCTTACATATATTAAAATGAAAAAAGGTTCAAAACATAGCAATAATATTGTAGAAAAAAAAGGTTTATTTTATGGTGAATATAAAGATAGTGCCACAGGGGAGATTGTCCGATATAATCCTGTAAAAACGGGATATAACTTTTTATTTGGTGCCTTTTCTGGAATATTTTCAGGGCTTAGTGGTGCTGGTGGTGGTGCGATGATTATTCCTGGTATGAATCTGATTTCAGATATGCCAATAAAAGCAGCAACAGCAACAAGCTCTTTTGTAATAGGCTTTACAGCAGCCGCTGGAAGTATTGTATATATGCAGGCAGGATATGTTGATGTTAAAGTAGTATGCTCTATAATATTAGGGATATATGTAGGAACAGCAATAAGTATGCGTTATTTTTCAAAAATAACAGATAAAAAAGTTTCATATCTTTTAATAATACTACTTTTAGCAGTAGCAATTCAAATGCTTTATAAGGGAGTAAGTCTACTTGAATGATATAAGAAATATTGTAGCATTATGTATGAAATATATGTTTTATTTTATACTTTTTATGATAATGCTTTCTTTTTGTGTAAATATATTAGAGTTTTTTGATATAAAGTTTATCTCTATTAAAAGTCAGCAACTTTTCTTTATATCAGCATTGATTGTGTGTATTTCCCCTTTTATTTGGGTATTTCTTTTTGTAACAGGCTATATATTAAAGAAATCATACAAAGCAGCTCTTACGGGGATAATATTAATTATTATGCTTGTTCTTTCATTTTTAATTAAAAATATATAAAATATATTAAAAATCTTTACTACATATTTATTATAATTTTAAAACTGCTTATATATTTTTATAAAACTTTTGTATCTAGTATTTCTTTTATTTTTTCAGCAATATTTTCTGCCACATCTAGTAAAATCACTTCTTTTGTTCTGCGTATAACTACTTCTATTTTACCTTCTGATAGTGTTTTTTTACCTACACTTATTCTAATAGGGTATCCTATTAAATCTGCATCGTTAAATTTAACACCAGCTCTTTCATTTCTATCATCTATTAATACATCAACACCTAATTTTAAAAGGTTATCGTATATTTCATCAGCTTTTTTAATAACTTCTTCATCATTTGTATTAACAGGCACAACAACTACTTCAAAAGGTGCAATAGATTTAGGCCATACAATACCTGCTTCATCATAATGTTGCTCTATTGCACTAGCTGCTGTTCTGCCTATTCCTATACCATAACAGCCCATAACAATAGGTATATTTTTACCATTTTTATCAAGAGCTTTCGCACCCATACTTTCTGAATATTTTGTGCCAAGTTTAAATATATGTCCTACCTCAATACCTCTTGTTTCTTCATATTCTGCACCACATACTGGACATTTATCCCCTGATAAAGCATTACGAATATCAAAAAAGCCTTCTATTTTTGCATCTCTTTCTATATTTACATTTTTAATATGGTATCCTTCTTTATTTGCACCAACAACTATATTTGATACATATTTTAAAGCATTATCCACATATATTTTTAATGGCATATTGATAGGACCAAGAGAACCAACTGCACAACCAACCATATCTTGCACTTCATAATGTTCTGCAAATTCTGCGGACTTTGCTTTTAATAAATTTTTAACTTTTACAAGATTCACTTCATGGTCGCCCCTAACCATACAGGCAATAAAAATAGTTTTTTCTTCTTTACCATCAAGCACACCTTCGCACTTTATAATCATAGTTTTAGGAACATGTTTAATATCAACATTTAAATATTCAGCTACATCTTTTGCTGTATGTTTTTCAGGTGTTGCCACTTCTTCTGCAATTAAAAGTTCTACATTTTCTTTTTCACCATTATCAACAACAACTGCTTTTTCAATATTCGCACTATAATCACATTTTGTGCATGACATAACAGCATCTTCACCAGTATCAGCAAGCACCATAAATTCATGGGAAAATGAACCACCAATTGAACCAGTATCAGCATCAACTACTTTATGGCGTAGTCCACAGGCATTAAATATAGCCCTATAAGCATCATACATTTTTTGGTAGCTTACATCTGCACCTTTATCATCTATATCAAAAGAATAAGCGTCTTTCATAATAAATTCTCTACCACGCATTAAACCAAAACGAGGGCGAACTTCATCGCGAAATTTTGTTTGTATTTGATATAAAGTAACAGGCATTTGTTTATATGAATTAACCTGAGATTTTACAATGTCAGTAATTACTTCTTCATGGGTAGGACCAAGACAAAATTCTCTTTCGCCTCTATCTTTAAAACGGAGTAGCTCTTTACCAAAATGATTCCATCTTCCTGAAAGTTGCCAAAGCTCTGCTGGTTGAACAACACTCATTAAAAGCTCTATTGCACCAGCTTTATTCATATTATTACGGACGATATTTTCTACTTTGCGGATAACTTTTAGACCTAGCGGAAGATAGTCATATATACCAGCTGCTACTTTTTTTATCATACCAGCTCTAAGCATAAGTTGATGACTTATAACTTCTGCCTCTGATGGAATTTCTCTCATAGTTTGTATAAAATATCTGCTTTGTCTCATTTTTTTACCTTAAAGTTTATTTTATGGAATTTGTTGTGAATATGATTTCTATTAGTATAACATACTTATCATTAGTGAGAAAGTATTTCTTGTTAAACTATATTTATATTCCTACTTATCACTAATCACTCTATCTACTTTGCTAATAAATTTTTTAAAATTATTATTTAATTTATCTGCCACAACATTATAATCAGGCAAACATCCATTATTTTCTATATTATTAAAGTAGTGGTGTGTATTATTTTCTTGTGTTTCACGCCATTTTTTAGTATCAGATAATCTTTCCATAGAGATAATTATCACATACCTTTAATATTGTCAATAGTATCTAGGCGGGGTTTATAGACGCAGTTACTGGAAAGGTATGGTATGATATATTGTCAACGGTGTTTTTCTGCATACTCTCATTTGTCTCTTGCATTTCTTCTATAACATAGCTATTTGTTGCTTCAAGTAGCGTTCTTGCAAATACATTATTTACATGATGACCTGATTTGCTAGCTTTGATTTTACCTTGAAGTCTGTAACCAATTAATGATAAATCACCAAACATATCAAGTATTTTATGACGGACAAATTCATTTGGCATTCTTAAACCTTCCTGATTTAAAATACCATCTTTATCATCAATCACAATAGCATTATCAAGGGAACCACCTTTTGCAAGTCCCATAGACCATAATGCTTCCACTTCTTTTTTAAAACCAAAAGTGCGAGCAATACCTATTTCTTTGTGAAATGTTTTTTCATTATAATCATAAGTAAAAACTTGTCTGCCTATTACTGGATGTGGGTAATCAAGTTCAAAAGTTATTTGGAAAGAGTGATAAGGCTCAATATCAACAGTTTTGCCATCATATTCAATAGATACTGGACGGGTTACTTTTAAAACTTTCCTTGGTGCTTTTTGTTCTTTTAGACCTGCTTTTTCTATATATTCCATAATCTCTTTTGCTGAACCATCTAATATAGGCACCTCTGTTCCTGAAACAGAAACATAAGCATTATCAAGCCCAATACCATAAAATGCACCAGCAAAATGTTCTATTGTGCTAATAGGAAGACCGCCACAATCAATTGTAGTGGCAAGTTGAGTTGAAGAAACATTATATGGGGTAATACGAGTATACTCGCAATGACGCACATCATCTCGCTTAAACTGAATACCTGTGTTTTCTGGGGCAGGGCTTACTACTGCTGTGAACTCTTTTCCACTATGAAGACCTACGCCTTTTATTGTAAAAGATTTTGCTAATGTTTTTTGCATTTACTATACCCATTTTATTTCTTAATTAAGTTATAGCAAAATGTGTGCCATTAATAAATTATTGATATATAAAGAAAATTATAATACATAATGTATTTTTTAATATACATATATACATTTTTGTAAAAAATAATAGACGAACGAATGTTTTTATATATGTTTAAATATTAGAAATATTCATATTGATTATTTTAAAGTATTTTTAGAAATTATCCGCCAAAACTTTATGGATATTATAAATTTTCATTCTGCTATATTTTTATAATCAGCATTAGCATAATTAATATACATACAAGCTGGATATATTTTTTATCAAAATTTTATTTTTAAAATCAATTATAATCTTTTTAGATAATAGCAATAAAGCCTTTAAAATTAAATACTTGTGATTTTAGAAAGTGTATTTAAAATATCAGAGCATTTTTTACTGTATTCATCTGGTGATGTTATTTCATCTCCAAGATTATCACTAAGTTTATCCATTACACTAAAATAAATATCACTTACTTCATCACCAGTATATTCTTTATCAGAGATAGGTATTCCAATTGATGATAAAAAATTGATTTGGTTTGGGTTTAAAATGTCTAACAGATTATACATATTAGGCCTCCCACCATATTAATATAGTTATAATTTAATCAAATCTTTTGTTATTTACAAGTATTTTTTTAATTATTTAAGTATAAAGACATATATTTATCATAAAAAATTATACAGATATAATGCTATAATCTTTTTTAAAGATTTCTTTTGATTTTGCTTGATTTTAAATTATTTTCATATAAAATCAACATAAATATTAATATGTTAATTTCACAATTAATTTATTTAACTTACGGAGTAGATATAATGCTTAATATAGGGTGTCATCTTTCATCTTCAAAAGGTTTTAAGCACATGGGAAAAGAAGCATTAAGTATCAATGCAAATACATTTCAATTTTTTAGCAGAAATCCGCGAGGCAGTAAAGCAAAAGCTATTAATGAAAAAGATACTGATGAGCTTAATAAAATATTACTAGAAAATAACTTTGCACCTATTTTAGCACATGCACCATATACTCTTAATGCCTGTTCTAGTGATGAAGGATTAAGGGAATTTGCAAAAACAACAATGAAAAGTGATTTAGAGATTATGGAATATATACCAAATAATCTTTATAATTTTCATCCCGGAAGTCATGTTGGTCAAGGTGTTGAAACTGCAATCAATTTTATTACTGATATGCTTAATACTATTTTAAAAGAAGAATATAAAACAACAGTATTACTTGAAACTATGTCTGGAAAAGGCAGTGAAGTAGGCTCTACTTTTGAAGAAATTAATACTATTATTGAAAGAGTAGAATTAAATCATAAATTAGATGTATGCCTTGATACATGTCATATATTTTCAGCAGGATACGATATAGTTAATGATTTAGATGGTGTATTAGAAAAATTTGATAATATTATTGGTATAGGACGACTTAAAGCTATCCATTTAAATGATTCAATGATGCCATTTAACAGCCATAAAGATAGGCATGAAAAAATTGGAAAAGGAACTATTGGGCTTGATGCTATTATTAATATTATTAACCATCCACAACTTCGTCATCTACCTTTTTATCTTGAAACTCCAAATGAGCTTGACGGATATGCAGCAGAAATTAAATTATTAAGAGAAAATTTTACATAATTTAATAGTAAAAAAGTATGAGGGGGGGGATATGAAAATTACTACAAAATCAATTTATGCAATCAGAGCACTTCATACTCTAAATATGCTTTCACAATCTAATAAACCTATTGGTATATCAACAATATCTGAAAAACTAAATATATCAAATAAATATTTGGAACAGATTTTTTCAAGTTTAAAAAAAGCAAATATTGTTATAGCTGCATCTGGAAAACTTGGCGGTTATAAACTTTCACGACCAGCAGATGATATTTCTATACTTGATGTTATTACTGTTATGGATGGTGGTATTATACCTATACACTGTATCAATAATAGAGAATGCACCAAATGTCCACAATGCTCTATTAATGGACTTTGGTATAAACTGAAAAATCACATGGAAGATTATTTAAATCATATAAGCATTGCTTCACTTAGTGATAAAAAATATCCTGTTTATGGTTGTCCTGATTAATTTATATACTGCCTTATAAATAATAATAACTTATAAGACAGTAATATATAATTATTTAAGTTTTAGTTTTTTACCTGCAAGACTTAATACTGCTACTGCAATAGAAATAAACATCATAATTAATAAAATTATTTCTACACTACCTTTATTAATAGTAGTATACAGTGGCATAATTAAAGATATAACACTACCAGCTATAATCGCATATTTTTGGTTAATAATAGCACCTACAATAATAATTATAAAGCCAACTGGTGTAATTAAGCTTTCTAATGTAAGCATATTTTCAAGTATCATTTTTATCATATTAAAATTAAGATGTTTTGCCAGTGGTATAGATGAATATATACTATAAATCCATAATAATATCCCTGCTGCCCCTAAAATTATAAATAACTGTTTTTGTTTCATAATTATATCTCCATTTAATTTTATTTATACTTTGGCTTGTTGTTTTAGTTCATATTTTCTCATAAGTCTTTTTATAATATAAAAATATGCTACGAATACTGGTATAAATGCCCCTACCCATGCAATAGGGCTTGCCCATGAAATACCAGTAAAACCAATATATGCAGAAAGCACTAATGCCGCTACTGTCCGCATAATAAGCTCCATTACACCAGCAAATGTAGGAATAATACTATTACCAAGCCCCTGTAATGTGCTTCTAAATACAAGAAGAAGTGCTAAAAATATATACAAAGAACAGTTTATAGTTAAATATATTTTTGCAAGGCGAATTGTCTCTTCAACTTGTGCAGGGTCAGTTATATTTTTACCTAAAAATAGTCGGACAGAAAAATCTGCTAATAACAAAATGATTATACCACTTATTACTGCAAATGCAATAGAAACAATACTGCCTTGAACTACACCTTGCTTAATTCGTGGAATATTACCAGCTCCATAATTTTGAGCAGTGTATGTTGCCATAGTAATACCAAAAGATAAAAGACATTGCACAGCAAGCACATCTATCCTTTGAGCAACAGTAAAAGCACCTACTGATAAAGCACCAAGCCTATTTAATGCCCACTGTAATATAACAATACCAATAGCAATAATTGCAACTTGAATAGCCATAGGTATTCCTACTCTGATGTGTTCCCATAAATCTTTTTTGCTTACTTTCCAATCACTACCTTTTGCCTGTAATTCTGGAACAAATTTGCTAATATATAAAAAACATAATAAACTTGCAGTAATTTGAGAAATAACAGTTGCAAGAGCAGCACCAGATACACCCATATTAAAATAAAGTATAAAAAGATAATCTAATGCTATATTTACAATACATGCAACTATTAAGAAATATAAAGGCCATTTAGAATTACCTATTGCACGCAACATATTTGACAAAAGATTAAAAAGGATAGCTGCCCCTGTGCCCCAAAATATTATTACTATATATTTATATGCGTCTTCATAAAGCTCGTATGGGGTATTTATTATATGTAAAAGCCAGCCAGCAAGCACAACACTTAATAGTGTTAATATAATATTTATAATAAATGATAGTATAAAAGATGCTGCAACACTTTTTTTAACACCAACATCGTCTTTATTTCCAAATTTTTGGGCTGTTATAATAGAAAAACCACCAGTTAAACCTTGTGCAAACCCTATAACAAAAAAAACTAATGCACCAGTTACTCCAACAGCTGCCAAAGCATTAAAGCCTATTGTTCTGCCTACTATCATTGTATCTGCGGTATTATATAATTGCTGAAAAAGATTGCCTATTAATAAAGGAATAGTAAAATAAATGATTAATTTTAATGGGCTTCCCACAGTTAAATCTTTTTTCATATATCACCTTGTAATAATATGATTTAATCAAGCCTAAATACACTACAAAAAAGAAATTTTCTTGTCTAGAAATATTTTTAAAAAATGATAATTATGATGGTTACAATAGTTGATATATCTATTTAAATGATAATAAATATATCAACTATCTATTCATAATATAAGGACTATTCCAATACTTTCTGCATTACTTGCATAGGTGTGATATTTAATATTTCTGCTGCTTTTTTACAATCTTCCCATTCAGGATAAAATCTTTCTATATCTTCATATTTTATATGTTTTAGTTTAATTTTTTGTCCCATTACTTCTTTTTCTATAAAATCTCTTTCTGCACTAACTCTATTTACTTTTTCTACACGCATACCTATTGTGCTAGAATATTTAAATAATGTATATATTATGCTTTCTTTATTTTCTTCCGATGTCATAATATTAACAATATAAAGTGGTCGCTGTTTTTTACCAAATGCTGGAATAAAGCACACATCTTTTGCACCTTTTTCCATTAATTTTTCATGTAAATATCCTAAAAGTTCCCCTGTCATATCATCAATATTTGTAGTGATATTTATAATACTGTCATTATATGTATCTTCTAAAATAATTGCACGCATAAAGTTTGCCATATTTTGAAACTCTTTCTGACCTGTTGAAAAACTATCTTTTAAAACTTTTCCTGAAAATGAGTTGGTCCATTCTGATACGAAAGTTTTAAGTATGGCTGCCCCTGTTGGTGTTATCATCTCTCCATCAATATCAAGGCGTTTTAAAGGCACATTTTTAAGAATTTTAAGTGTTGCAGGGGCTGGAAGTGGCATTATTCCATGTGCTGCATTAATAAATCCATAACCAGTTACAGGTATATTTGATATAACTCTATCTATATTAAGCTCATTTAATGCCCAGCATACACCAAAAATATCAATAATAGTATCTACTGCACCTATCTCGTGAAAATGGACTTCTTCAATACTTATACCATGCACTTTACTTTCTGCTTCTGCTATTATTTCAAAGGTTTTTATTGCATTATTTTTTACTTTTTCACAGGCATCAGCAGAAAATATCATTTTTTTAATATCTTCTAAATGTCTGAAAGGCTCCCCATCTATATCACATTTTATAATAAGCCTATTGCATGCAACAGCATTTCTCCATACAGTTTCAAGCTCTAATTCAACAGGTTTATTAAGCATAGTTGAAAGGATATGTGAAAGTTTTTTAATATCTACACCAAATCCTAAAAGGGCAGCAAGTGTAATGTCACCAGAAATGCCCGTAGTCATATCTAAATATAATTTTCGCATAATTATTTTACCAATTTATTTCCTGCTACACAGTATGCAAATATTTTACATTCCGAACATTTTGGCTTTTTTGCTTCGCAAAAGTATCTGCCAAAAAGCACAAGTTGATGAGATAGCTCTGTCCATCGTTCTTTTGGAAATATTTTCATTAAGTCTTGTTCTATTTTTTCAGGGTCACTATTTTTTGTAAGCCCATATCTATTAGATATTCTTTTTACATGGGTATCTACAACCATACCCGGCACTTTAAAAGCATTGCCTAGCACCACATTTGCAGTTTTTCTGCCTACTCCGGGTAGTTTTACAAGACTTTCCATATTATCAGGCACTTCTCCATTATGGTCTTTTATAAGTGCATAAGCCATACTTTTAATATTTTTTGCTTTATTTTTATAAAACCCAGTAGAATGTATTAATTCTTCTATTTTTTCAATAGGGGCATTAGCCATACTTTCTGCATTAGGGTATTCTTTGAATAATAAAGGTGTTACCTTATTAACCTGTTTATCAGTGCATTGAGCAGAAAGTATAGTTGCCACTAAAAGTTGAAAAGGGTCGTTATATATAAGCTCACAATGAGCATCAGGAAACAGTTCTTGTAAATATTCCATAAATGGAGCTAAATCTTTTTTACCACCCATTTATTAAAGCCCGTATTCTTTCCAGCGTTTTGTTACAAGCTCTTTAATATCATCACTCATAATAATATCTTCTGGCCATTCTCTTGCATGAGCTTCACCGGACAGTTTTTTAGTAGCATCAATGCCTATTTTATTACCCCAAAAAGCATAAGGTGATGAATGGTCTAATGTATCAACAGGACCTTTTACAATACATGTATCTCTTTCCCAGTCCACATTATTTCCCATACGCCATAGAACTTCATTTGTATTTTTCACATCTACATCTTTATCTACAACTACTATCATTTTTGTGAACATCATTTGCCCTGTGCCCCATACATAGTGCATAATTTTATGTGCTTGCATAGGATATTTTTTATCTATTGATAAAAACATAATATTATGAAAAACACCTTCAAGAGGCATATACATATCAACTATTTCTGGCACTTGTTTTTTAAGTATTGGTAAGAATATTCTTCCTGTGGCAACTCCCATATAGCAGTCTTCCATAGGCGGTTTGCCAACAATAGTTGTAGGATATATAGCGTCTTTTCTATGAGTTATACATGTAATATGAAATACAGGATAATCATCTGCCAAAGAATAATAGCCAGTATGGTCGCCAAAAGGCCCTTCTCTACGAAGTTCATCAGTTAAAACATAACCTTCTAAAACTATTTCGCTATTTGCTGGCACTTCTAAATCAACAGTTTCACATTTTATCATTTCAACTGCTTGCTTTCTGATAAAACCAGCAAAAAGCATTTCGTCTATACCATCAGGCACAGGTGCAGTTGCTGCAAAAGTAACAACAGGGTCTGGTCCTAATGCAACAGCTACCTCTAATTTTTCAAGCCCCATTCTTTTAGCTTTTCTATAATGGTCTGCTCCACCATGGTGCATGTGCCAGTGCATACCAGTTGTTTTGCCATCATATACCTGCATACGATACATACCACAGTTTCTTGAACCAGTTTCAGGGTCTTTTGTAAATACACATGGCATAGTGATAAATCTTCCTGCATCATGTGGCCAACATTTAATTACTGGAAATTTAAATAAATCTACATCATCGCCTTTTATTATTACTTCTTTGCAGGCACCTTTTTTTACTGTTTTAGGGAGTATATTACTAAGCTCCATAATCATAGGCAGGCTTTTTAATTTATCCATAAAATTTTGTGGAGTATTTTTATCAACTAGATTGATAATTCTTTCGCCAAGCTCATCTAAATCATCTACTTCTAGTGCAATACACATTCTTTTTATAGAGCCAAATATATTTATTACTATATCATGGTCTGAACCGTCCACATTTTCAAAAAGAAGTGCTTCACCATAATTTTTTGATACTCTGTCAGTAATTTCTGCCACTTCTAATATAGGGTCAACACTAGCAGAAACTTTTTTTAATTCGCCAGCTTTATCCAAAGCTTTAATAAACTCTCTTAAATCACTATATGCCATATTCCACCAACTAATTTATTTGTTAAATAGGATAAAGAATTTTATAAAATTATACAAGAGTTTTATAGCCAATTTATCCCATTTTTTTAATTTTAAAATAAAAGTAGGCTTTTAGGACAAATATATTTTTGAAACCACGTTCTGCCAAATTTATTTTACCAGCTTTGACAATGTCCAATTATTATGTTAATATAAAATGTAGTTATAAGGGGATGGATATGGAAAATAATAAAAAAACTATTGCTGTTATAGATATAGGCAGTAACTCTATTAGGTTACAGGTAGCTCGTGTAATAGATAGGACTTACAAGGTTATAAATGATTATAAAGCCACTGTTCGTATAGGCGATAATGTTTATAAAACTGGACGATTTTCAGATGAGGCAATAGATACTCTTTTACAAGTGCTTACAAATATTAAAACTATGATGGATAGTGATAATGTGGAAATGTGCCGTGCAGTTGCAACTGCATCTTTTCGTGAAGCATCTAATGGATATGAAGTTGCTGAATATATAAAATCTAAAACAGGTATAGATATAGAGATTATTTCAGGGGAAGAAGAAGCAAGGCTTATGTATCTTGCAGCGTCATATTATTTTCAAATAAGCGATGATAATGTGTTACTTGTGGATATGGGTGGTGGAAGCACAGAGTTTAGTTATGCAGAAAATGGTAGTCTTGTTTTTTCAGAAAGCACGCCACTTGGTTGTTCTAAATTAAATTATGAATATTTACAGGGGGACCCACCAAGTAGCGAACAGGTAAAAGCACTCCGCACTTATTTAAAAGATGTATTTGATAAAATATTACCTAAACAAAATGTTACAAAATTAATCTGTTCTGGTGGCACTATTAATAATATTTCAGCTATCTATAATAAACGACAAAATCTTTCAGATGCCTCAGTTAAATTTGTAGATACTGTTTTTGCAAAACATTTTTTAAATGAAACAGCAGGTAAAAAAATAGAAGAACGGCTTAAAATCTCCGGTGTAGAGCCCGCTCGTGCAGATATTATATTAAGTGCTACATTACTTGTAAATATGCTTTTAAAACGGTATAATTTAGAGGGTTTTTATACTCTTTCTGGTGGTTTGCGGGCAGGTCTTACAATAGATGTGATGAATAAAATGGGAATAGAGCTTATTTTTCAAGGTGGCAATACTGATTTAAATTATGCTAGACTTGTGGAAACTGGTAAAAAATATTATTTTGATGATGCTCATGCAGAGCAGGTTACAAGGCTTTCAAAAATACTTTTTGAAAAATTAAAAAATATTCTTGATTTAAAAGATGAAGATTACAGGCTTTTAGAAGCAGCTGCTATGCTTCACGATATAGGTCAACACATATCATATTCAAAACATCATAAACATTCTTATTATCTTATTACTAATACAGAGTTGCCAAATTTTTCAGATGATGAAATAGCAGTGATTGCAAATGTTGCACGGTATCATAGACGGTCTGTGCCGAAACGCAGTCATGAACATTATTTAAATTTATCTAATAATGCAAGGATTAAGGTCGCAAAACTTGCATCTATATTAAGGATAGCTGATGGACTTGATAGAACTCACTCTCAATCAGTAAAAGATATAAATGTAGATATAAATAATGAAAAAATTATACTTTCATTAGAATTAGATAAAAATAGTAATATAGAAATGGAGAAAGCTGGCTTTGACAAAAAGAAAGATTTGCTTGAAAATGTAACAGGCAGAGTTGTGGAGCTAATATGAAAACATACTTATATGGTATAATCAATATTGGTGCCAGTGCTTTTCGTATGTCAGTATCAGAAGTTGGCAAAGGATATATTAAAGAAATAGATTATCTTTTAAAGCCTTTACGACTTGGGGTAGATACATTTTCGCAAGGTTATATTTCATTAGAGCATGTAAAATATGCAGCAGAGATACTTAGTTTTTTTAAATATAAACTTGATGAGTATGGCATAAAGCATTATAAGGCAATATGCACAAGTGGGGTGCGGGAAGCTGGCAATAAGGATTTTTTTATTGATTATATCAGAATACATGCAGGTATAGAGATAACAATATTAGAGCCATCCGAAGAAGTATATATAAAATATTTAGCAGCAAAACTATCTGTTGATGGTTTTGATAATATGGAAAAAGAGGGAGTTATTTTTGCAAATATTGCAAGTGGTAATATAACTCTTTCAGTAACAAAAGGCGATAATATTCTATATTCTGGTGCACTTCCCTATGGTAGCTTACGGCTTAGGCAGATGTTTCGTCATATCAGCTCATTAAAACGCCATAGAGCTTTTGACCAATATGCAGAAAATATGGTATCAACAGTAGCTGGCACTATTAATAAAAAAACGAAAGTAAAAAATCTTGTAGGTAGTGGAAGCTCTATTAATATGATGCTTAGAATATTTAAGCCAAAAGATAAATTTATTTTAAGGGAAGATTTAGAAAAATTCTATAATAAAATAAGGATATATAAAAAACAGGAATTAGTAGATGAATTTGCTTTAAGAGACGATGAAGCAGAAGTGCTTGTGCCTACATTATGCACATATATCCATTTATTAAAATATACAGGTGCAGATAGATTTCATTTTTCCCCTGTTGATTTTCCATCTACTCTTACACAGTTTTATACTGGCAGGCTTAAAGATACAGGATACCATAAAAGAATAAAAAATACTACACTTGCCCTTGGTGAACGATTTAATATTAATACAATACATGCAAAACGAACTGCTAAATTTGCAAAAAAACTTTTTATAGAGTTTGAAGACCTACATTCTCTTGATAAATCAAAATACGAGATTTTAGAAATGGCAGCACTTCTTTTTCAAGTGGGTGAGTATATTGATGCTAATAAATTTACATATAATTCTTATTATATTATTAAATCTATCAGCATACCCGGGATAAGCTCTCGTGATATATTTCTAACTGCATGTGTAGTCCATAATATGAATAGTGTTTTATCCCATGATGAAAGTATAGAAGGCAAATACCTTTCCCCAGAAGAAAGGCTTATGATAAATAAACTTTCATGTATTCTTAAAATGGCAGTATCTTTTGACGCAAGTAAGGCTGGTTTAATAGAAGATATTAGTATTATGCAAAATGATAATATGATAATAGTCCATGCTAATGCAGTAAAAGAGCCTTTTGTAGAGCTTTTTACATTTGATAAAGTAAAACATATATTTGAAGAAACTTTTGGCATACCGATAGATATTAGAACAACCATGATATACGATTAGTGGAAGTGGCATTTATGGATACAAATAAAAAAGAATACTATATTGGCAGAGAATTAAGCTGGCTTGCATTTAATGAAAGAGTATTGTTGGAAGCCCAAGACATTCATAATCCATTAATGGAAAAATTAAAATTTATTGCTATTTTTTCATCAAATATGGATGAATTTTTTATGGTCCGAGTAGCTGGGCTTATTGAACAAATTAGTGCTGGTTATAAAAAAACAGATATAGCAGGATATACACCAGAAGAACAGCTTGTGGCAGTATCAAAAGAAACAAGGCGACTAATAGAAAAACAGCAACATATATTTAAAGAGCTTATATTAGAGCTTGAAAATCATAATATTATTTTTAATCCAATACTAACTGATGAATATTATGAAGAAACAGAAAATATTTTTATAGATGCTGTTATGAGTGTTGTAAGTCCTGTTACATTAGACCCTGCACATCCTTTTCCATTTATATATAATAAGCGTATGAGCCTTATAGCAGCTATTGAAAAGCAGGGAAAAGAGTATTTTTCTTTAATAATGCTTCCTGAAAATATCCGTAGGTATTTTGTTATCCATAAAGGAAAGAAAAAAATAATATTTACTGTTGAAGAAGTTATTAAACAGCATATACAAAAACTTTATCGTGGTTATAATGTAAAATCAGTTAATGTATTTAGAGTTACAAGAAATACTGATATAGAAATGCGTTCAGAAGAAATTGCAGATATTATATTATCTATGAAAGATTTTCTTTCCCGTAGAGTAAAAGGTTCTGTTACAAGGGTTGAAATAGAATCAGAAACACCAGCATATATTGTAGAATTTTTACAAAAAATGGTTAATTTTAAAGATATGGATACTAGATATGTAGATGGTGTTATAGATTTAACATTTTTATTTAATCTTTCATCTATTATACCTAATATGCAATTTATAGCACATAAAAGTTTTATAGTTCCAGATTTACCTGAAAATAGTGATATTTTTAACAGAATAAAAGAAAAGGATATATTTTTCTTTCGTCCCTATTATTCATTTTCAACAGTGTCAAAGTTAATTGCCATTGCAGCAGAAGATAGTAATGTGCTTGCAATTAAAATGACACTTTATAGAACAAATAGAGATTCTTCTATTTTATCTTCCCTTTTAAAAGCAGCTAAAAGTGGCAAGCAGGTAAGTGTTGTTGTGGAATTAAAAGCTAGATTTGATGAAGAAAGAAATATTGACTGGGCGGAAAATTTGGAAGATGCAGGCTGTATTGTTACTTATGGCATTGCAGGGCTTAAAATCCATGCAAAATGTTTGCTTATTGTCCGCAGAGAACAGGAAAAAATTAAGCGATATACTCATATTGCAACAGGCAATTATAATGAAAATACTGCTGCTCTTTATACTGATGTAGATTTGATTACAGCAGATGATTGTATAGGCAGAGATGCTGCTCAACTTTTTAATTACCTTATGGCTTATACAGAAGAACAGAAATGGAAGGCATTAAGTGTTGCACCATTTAATCTTAGAGAAAACTTATATAAATTATTTGATAATGAAATAAAACAGGCAAAAGAGGGTAGAAAAGCATATATTATAATGAAAATGAACTCTTTAATAGATAAAGATATAATTGATAAAATGTATGAAGCATCAAATGCTGGTGTTCGTATAGATTTAATAGTTCGTGGTGTGTGTGGTTTAAAAGCTGGTTGTAAAGGTTTTAGCAGTAATATACAAGTCCGCAGTATTATTGGCAGATTTTTAGAGCATTCAAGAATATTTTATTTTGAAAATGCTGGCTTGCCAAGATATTTTATAGCATCAGCAGATATGATGCCTAGAAATTTAAATAGACGAGTAGAGCTTATGGCAGAAATCCATAATGAAGATTTTAAAAATGCTTTGGGTAAATTTTTAGATATCACATTAAAAGATAATATGAAAGCATGGCAGTTGCAAAATGATACTTTTACAAAAATTAAAAAGTTAGATAATGAAGAAGCAATTAATTCCCAAGAATATTTTATGAGTAATGGCATACTTTAATCAAGTATTTTTATTGGGCTTTTATTAATATTTTTAGAAACATATTTTAAAATAATCCATGATAAAATTAATGACAAAAATGCCGAAGTAGCAGTTACAATATCTTTATGAAAAAGCATATCAATCATTAATGAAACAGCAAACATTATAATTAATGGTATGCCATATAGTAAAATTGAGAGTTTTAGCATATATTTTTCATCAATTATAAGTGATACATTCTCGCCAATATTATAATTTTTATTAGTATGAAGTGTGAGTTTTTTAGGTGTTGATGACATTAAGCAGGAAGAAGTGCAGTTTTCACATCCTGCTTCAACAAAAAGAGTAATATTATTTTTATCATCATACGATGCTACTTTTGCAGATATAACCTTATTGCACTGGTCTATATTATTTTTCAACATTTATCATATCAGCAATATTATCACTTATTGCCACTTTTCCTGAACCTATCATACATATTTTATAAGGTGAACTTTGCATTAATTTAATTTTACAGCCCGGAATAAACCCAAGTGCTGAAATACGCAGTGCTTCATTATGATTAGAACAGCTAAGGGAAGATATAATATATGTGTCATTTGCAACTGCATCACTTAATTTCATACTATTACCCATATTTTATATATTATGATAATCAATATCAACTTATATATAGATTAACACGAAATAGAAAAAAGTCAATATAATTATTTCATTATAGGACTGTGGTTTATTTTGGAATGAAATATGTATCCTTGTAAGCATTTTCCAGTTTAAGCAGGGCAATTTTTTTATCAATTCCACCAGCATATCCTGTTAGACTACCATTTGAACCTATAATTCTATGACATGGGACTATAATTGAAATATTATTGTGGCTTACAGCACCGCCTATTGCTTGGGCTGACATACTATTTAACTTATATTTTTCAGCAAACAATATTGCTATTTCTTTATAAGTTATAGTTTTACCGTATGGAATATTGCAAAGTATTTCCCATACTTTATTTTGAAAGTCTGTTCCAGTAAAATGAAGTGGAATATTAAAATCTGGGTTTTTGCCATTAAAATAAATATCAAGCCACTTACTAACCTGTGAAAAAATAGGCAGTTCTTTTCTAATATGTTCTTTACCTAAATATAGTGCATAATGTTTTTGACCTTCAAACCATAGTCCAGTTAGACCAATATCGCTTGCTGCTAAAAGTATATCGCCAATAGGTGATTGATAATCATTTATATATTGCATAGTATATACTCATATAATAAATTATATATTTGCTGGTAAAAATGAGAAAATTTTTGTGAAGTAAATAGTCAATGCTGTCATTTTATTAGTTAAAAGCAATAAACCTATTATAATCAGCATTGCACCAGCTATTTTTTCTATCCATATAAGATATTTACCCGCTTTCCTAATGGCATTAATTACTTCATTGACTGCTAGTGCTGCTATAAGAAACGGTATCCATAAACCAAGAGAATATATAAAGAGAAGCATCATACCCTGAGTAACAGAAGATTCTTGTGAAGCAACTGCCAAAATACTTGCTAATATAGGACCAACACACGGTGTCCAGCCCAGCACAAAAGCTATACCTAAAAAAAATGAATTTAAGAAAAAAGGAAATGACTTTTTTTGATAATTCATTTTTGATGTTTTCATTAAGAATTTAATTTTAAATACACCTAGCATGTGTAAGCCAAAAATTATTATAATTACCCCTGCTATTTGAGAAAATAACATCTGGTAATTATTTAATATTTTTCCAAAAGATGTGGCAGTTGCACCAAGAGCGACAAAAACAATAGTAAAGCCAAGTCCAAAGAAAAATGCACCTAAAAATGCTTTAAATCGTGGAGACAATTTGCCATTAGCGGTATCAGATTTTAAATTTTCTAAACTTTCGCCAGACATAAATGATATATAACCCGGAAGAAGTGGAAAAATGCAGGGTGATAAAAATGTTAATATCCCCGCTAAAAATGATGCAAAAATTGATGGTATTTCTGGTGCAAACAATATAAGCTCCCATTTAATCATATACTAATGATATAAAATTAAATTGTGTAGGTAATATATAGATTTTCACTATAATACAATGAAAAGTTGTAGATATTGTGTAGCCTGCTTTATTTTAAATTTGATAATATTTTTTTTTGATATAAATTAAATCATAGAAAATGTAGGGGAATTTATGAACAGTAGAAAAAAACTTATTGCAGTAGGTATTGTTGTTCTTGGTTCATTAGCCTATTTATTAGCAAGCGGTTTTGCAGGTCATTCTTTGCATGATGCAGAAGTGTCTGATATAGTCAATAATCCTGCAAAATTTCAAGATAAGGGTATTCGTGTTAGTGGCACAGTTATAAGTGGCACAATTACAAAAGCCCAGCTTGATTTAACTTTTAATATGAGAGATAAAAACGATAATAGTTTTATCAAGGTAGAATATAAAGGCATAGTGCCTGATGCTTTTCAAGAAGAAGTAGAAGTTATTGTGGAAGGTAATTACGATGAAGTCCATAAAAAGTTGGTTGCAAACTCTCTTTTAGCAAAATGTCCATCACGGTATGAAGGTATGGATGTTGAAGAACATAATAAAGCAATGGCGGAAAAAAACGCAGAAATATAAACTCCTCAAAAGATATTAACTGTTATAAGGCTCGGTCTCCCACCGAGCCTTATTTATTAAGTTGGTAAGTCCTGCTATACCATTGCAAAATAAATATATTTATGATAATATCTTGCAATTATAAAAGTTTTAATTAAATCAAAGGATTCTTTTTTTATGGTAGAGGATAGCGAAAAACGTCTTATTTCTTTAAAAAAAGCAGGTAAAATATATGGCACAGTTACTGCATTAAAGAAAATAGATTTAGATATATATAAGGGTCAATCTATTACAATATTTGGTTCAAATGGAGCTGGTAAATCTACACTTTTAAAAATCCTTTCTATGCAAACAAGACTTACTTCTGGCACACTTTTATATAATGGGGTAGAAAGTAAAAAATTAGCAGATGAATATAGAGCAAATTTTGGAGTAATTTCCCATCAGCCTTTTGTGTATGAAAGTTTGTCAGCTATGGAAAATCTTGAATTTTATGGCTCACTTTATAATGTTAAAAATGTTAGGCAAAAAGCTGAAAATCTTTTAAAACAGCTTGATTTATATTCAAGACGCAATGACGCTATCCGCACTTACTCTCGTGGTATGCTACAACGAATATCTATTGCAAGAGCGTTAATACATTCTCCAGAAATTATATTTTTAGATGAACCATATACTGGACTTGATAGCCTTGCAGGTAATAACCTTTCTAACCTTTTAAAAGAGCAGTTAAGCAATAATAAAACTATTATAATGGTAACCCATGATATACGGACAGGGATTGATTTAGCAAGCCATATAATAATAATGAAAAGCGGTAAAATATTATTTAATAAACCAAAATCAGAGATAGATATTGTATCATTTGAACAGATGTATTTAGATATATCAGGTAAAAAGGATTTAAAAGATGAATTACTTTAAAGCAGTTTTTGCCATTTTAAAAAAAGATATATTAATGGAGCTTAGAACAAAGGAAACTATTAATGCCACATTAGTTTTTGGTGTGCTTATTACTCTTGTTTTTAGTTTTATATCGGAACCGGGTAGTTCGGTAGAGCAGGAAGTAGCAGGTGGTATATTTTGGATGGCTGTAACTTTTTCTGGTATATTAGGGCTTAATAAAACTATGATGAGCGAAATACAAGGTGGTAATTTTGAAGCACTTATGCTATGCCCTATTGATAGAAGTGCAGTTTTTTTTGGTAAGGTGATTTCTAATTTTTTATTTTTAACTATACTTGAAATAATATTAGTGCCACTTTTTTTAGTATTTTATAATATTAATCTAATTTCGCACTGGCTTATGGTAGTAATTATTTTACTTGCAACATACGGATATTCTGTAACGGGAACATTATTTTCAATGATTAGTGTTCGCACAAAAACAAGAGAGCTAATGCTACCACTTTTAATGTTACCTATACTTATACCTATAATTATTGCAGCAATTCTTTCTACAAATATATTTTTACTAGGTCATGATATTATATATAGTTATAGCTGGATAAAACTAATGGCTGTATTTGATGTAATATTTACTGCTGTTATTTTTGGTATATTTGGTGCTATTATAGAAGAATAATTTTTGGAGCATTTATGAAAAATTTGGCAAAACTAGATAAAATCTTTTCCATATTACTTTTTATTGTGGTGCCATTAGGGCTTTATTTTGCTTTTTTTTATGCACCTATGGAAAGAGTAATGGGAATAGTGCAGAAAATATTTTATTTTCATGTATCTTCTGCATGGATTGGTTTTTTTGCATTTTTTGTAACATTTGTTGCAAGTATATTATATTTAATTACAAAAAAATATACTTTTGATGATATTGCAGCAGCTTCGGCAGAAATAGGGCTTGCTTTCTGCACAATTGTTATTTTAACAGGTCCATTATGGGCTAAACCTACATGGGGCAAATTTTGGACATGGGACCCTCGTCTTACTTCTACATTAATATTATGGTTTATATATATTGGCTATATAATGCTTAGGCAGTTTATGGACGAAAGTGATAGGCGTGCAAAATTTTCTGCTGCATTAGGTATTATAGGCTTTATTGATGTGCCTATTGTATTTTTATCTATCCAGTGGTGGAATAATACAATACATCCAAATGTGGTGCAAAAAGGTGGTGGTGGCTTGCACCCTGATATGCTGATGGCGATGCTTGTATGTCTTGGAGTATTTACTATTATATATATCTCTCTTTTAATACGCAGATTAAGGATTACAAACCTTGAAAGGCGTATAAAAATACTAGAAACTGATTAATTAATGGAGCAAAAATATTATGAATAATATTGGATATTTAATTGGTGCTTATGCTTTTATTTGGTTAGTTTTAGCTTACTATTTTTATGTATCAGGTAGTAAATTAAAACAGCTTGAAGAAAAAGTAAGGATATTAGAAGAAGAAAAGGAAGATAAATAAAATATTGCATAATCATCAGCATAATTAATGCTGATGATATATTATTTATTGAAAAAATTTTCCTGTTAATATGGCTTCAATGGTATTAGTTAATTTTTCAACAGGCATATCAGTATTATTGTGCATCCATTGTAGCACAATCCCATTTAATCCAGTAGCTGTGAAATAAAAAGCATACATATCTTCATCTGTTGCCTGTTTATTAGTTTTTATAATGTGCATTTTACTTAAAAAATCTACAATATATTTAGTAAATATAGGGCTATATGGTGATATACTTTCTCTTATTATTATCTGCCTAAGTGTTTTATTATCATAAAGTAATTTAAAATAATATTCTATTATATCATGAAGTGAATTAATATTATTATAGTCTATATCTTGCTCTATTTCTTCAAAAAATTTATTAAGATAATAAATTATTATTTCTTCTTTTGATTCAAATAAAAAATAAAATCTTTGCCTTGAAATAGATGCTCTTTTACATATATTTTTAATGGTTATATCATTATAATTTTCTTCGTCCATTAGTTGAAATAAAGCATCTACAATTCTTTTTTGTGATTTAAGTGCAGTTTTGTTAGTTCCAGTATACATTACCCCCCCCCACCGATAAGGATACTATATAAAAATTTTTTTAAAAATGCAATAAAAAATACTTGACGAGAGTAATGTTTTGTAATATAAAAAATATAACATTACATAAGTAGTGTTTTTATTAAACATAATTAAGATTAAATATTACTTATTTAAGATATTATTTTGTATATTATAAAAAATAACATAAGTAATGTTTATCAAGATTAAGGATAGTTCATATATATATTAATATTATATGTATAAATTCTATACTTTTGTGTATGACAAAAATACTTATAGAGTTAATATAATATTTTTTACAGTTGACAACATGTAGAGCAAATATATATGCTATTGACATTATTATGTTTTAATTTTAACAGGTGAGTTTTTATGAAGAAAATTTATATTTTTGTTTTATTAGTTTTTATGACAGTTGCCTGCAATAAAAGTTCAACAGAAGAAACAATACCAGATGTTCGGCCAACTGATGTATCTGTTAAAAAAATAGTATTGCAGGATATTGAAGATGTTTATACTCTGCCGGGAACTGTTGAAGCATGGGATGATATTATTATTCCATCAGAAATATCTGGACCTGTTACATGGATAGGTAAAGATGAAGGTTCTTTTGTAAAGCAGGGGGAAGCTATATTAAAAATAAATACAGATAATCTACTTGCAAATCTAAATTCTGCAAAAGTGCAACTTGAAGATGATAAAAAAGAATATCTCCGCCAAAAAAATCTTTATGCACAAAAAGCAGTTTCTCAAAAGCAATATGACACAGCAAAGAAAACTTATGATTTAGCAGAAGTATCATACAGACTTGCTCTTGATGAATATAATAAAAGCACTATAAAAAGCCCTGTTACAGGCATAATTGATGATGTTATGCCAAATATTGGTGAATATGTATCACCGGGGACTGATGTGGCAAGGCTTATAGATATGTCAAAACTGAAAATATATGTATATGTGCCAGAAAACGATGTGAAATATCTACAACTTGGGCAAGTAGTAGATGTATATGTGGCTGAGATTGGCGGTGCAAAAAATATTAAACAAGGTGTTATCAATTATATATCAGTTGTATCTGATAGTAATAGTAACCTTAGCCATAAAGTTCGTGTTGATATTGCTCTTGATAGAGATATAAGACCGGGTAGAATAGTTAGAGTAGATATTGTTCGCAAAACATTTCAAGATGTTATGGTAGTAGATATGTATGCTGTTATAGATAAGGACGGTCAAAAAGTAGTTTTTATTAATAAAAATGGCATCGCAGAAGAAAGAAATGTTGTTACTGGTGATATGATAGATACAAAAATAATCATTATTTCAGGCATTGAACCGGGTGATGAACTTATTACAAGCGGGCAGCAATTTTTATCAAATGGCTCGCCTATTCGTCTTGGAGAATAACTTATGCTTATCACAAAGGTTGCAATTAAATGGAAATCATCAGTATTTCTTTTGATGATGGTATTTATTATTTTTGGCTCTATTGCATATAAAAACTTGCCAAGAGAATCAAACCCTGATGTTCCTATTCCATATATTATTATTACAACTATATATTCTGGTGTATCACCAACAGATATGGAATCTCTTGTTACATTTAAAATAGAAAATAAACTTCGTGGCATAGAGGGCGTAAAAGAGATTGTTTCATACAGTGCTGAAAGTGTTTCAAATATTACAATAGAATTTAATGCTGATGTAGATGTTGATATGGCTTTACAGCGTGTTAGAGATAAAGTAGACCAGTCTATGAGCGATTTACCGCAGGATTTAACAGAAGAACCTATTATTACAGAAATCAGTATGAGCGATTTCCCAGTATTTGTTGTAGCTATATCTGGCGATGTTCCTGAACATGATTTGAAAAAGATAGCTGATGAAATGCAGGACAGATTTGAATCAGTAAAAGGTGTTTTAGAAGTTAATCTATCAGGAACTAGGGATAGGGAAATCCTTGTTGTTTTTGATTATGAAAGGTTGCAGTCTTATTCTCTTACAATGAATGATTTAGCTCAGGCTGTGCAAGGGGAACATATAAATATCCCCGGTGGTTCATTAGATATTGGCAGAGGTAAATATCTTGTTAGGATACCCGGAGAATATACTAATATTAAGGAAATGGAAAATATTGTTATAACGGTAAAAGATGGAATACCTGTTTATGTTAGAGATGTTGCAAGAGTGCTTGATTCATTTGAAGATAAAGACTCTTATGCTTCTTTAAATGGTGTGCCTGCTATATCTGTATCTATTAAAAAGCGTGCTGGTGCAAATATATTAGATATGGAAAAAGATATTAAAAAAGTTATTTCAGATGCTGAATCAGAATATCCACCTGCTGTTAAGTTCACACTTACGACAGATATGTCAAAAGATATTAAATCTATGGTTAATGAACTTGAAAATAACTTAATTACTGGTTTTATATTAGTATTTTTAGTGCTTTTTCTATTTTTAGGTAATTTAAACTCACTTTTTGCAGCAGTTATTATTCCATTTAGTATGCTTATATCATTTGTTGTTATAGATATGATGGGGATAACACTTAATATGATGGTGCTTTTTTCTCTAATTATGGCTCTTGGTATGCTTGTGGATAATGCTATTGTAATAGTTGAAAATATATATAGGCACATGCAGGAAGGTAAAAGCAGGGTTGAGGCAGCTTATGCTGCATCAGAAGAAATAGGCTGGCCAATAGTTGCATCAACAGTAACAACAGTATTTGCATTTTTGCCAATGGCATTTTGGCCGGGAACTATTGGCGAATTTATGAAATTTCTGCCTATTACTCTTATTATTACACTTTTATCGTCACTTTTTGTGGCTCTTGTTTTTAATCCAGTAATATGCTCTACTTTTATGAAAATAAAAGAAAAACATAAAAGCGAAGATGAAGAATTAAAGTTTGGTTGGCTTATCCAGTTTTATATGAAAACTGTTGATTTTGCATTAACTCATAGATTTATCGCACTTTCTATTACCGCATTTTTAGTAATATTACCGATGTTTCTTTTTAGTGCTAGGGGGCTTGGAGTGGAGTTTTTCCCAGAAAGTGACCCTAGTCGTGTTTTTATACGGGCAAATGCACCAGAGGGGACAAATGCAGCAACAACTAATGAATTTGTAAATCAATTTAGGCAGGCATCACTTGGTGAAAAAGATATTAAACTTACACTTGGGGAAGTTGGTGGTGCTGCTGCTGATTATTCTGATACAGGTGGCACAGCAACACATAGAGGCAGACTTACAATAGAATTTTTAGATTTTGAAGATAGAAGCGAACCTACCCCCGTTGTTATAAACAGGATTAGGGATAGGCTTAATTTCTTCCCCGGTGCAGAAGTAGTGTGGGAAAAGGAAGAAATGGGACCGCCTACTGGTGATGCTGTTAGTATTGAAATATCTGGTAAAGATGTAGATGTGCTTGGGGAACTGGCTGGAAAAGTAAAAAATTTAATTGAAAATATTCCGGGACTTGTGGACTTAAAAGATGATTATGTAAAATCAAAACCAGAGATAAGGCTTAATGTGGATAGAGAAAAAGCGGCACTTTTAGGGCTTAATACATCATCTATTGCTCAGGCTGTGCGTGGCTCTGTTTACGGTATAGAAGTTGGTAAATATAGAGAGGGAGATGATGAATATGATATAAAAGTCAGGCTCCCTGATGAACAACGAAAAAGTATAGATGATATAAAAAATCTTATGATAAATACCCCAACAGGTAAATATGTGCCAGTATCGTCTGTGGCTGATGTAACTTTAAGTTCAGGGTTTGGCACTATTACTCGTATTGATTTTAAAAGAGTTGTAAATGTAACAGCTAATGCAGAGGGCAGAAGTAGTGTAGAAGTGATGAAAGATGTGGAAGAAAAATTGAAAGATTTTGAACTGCCAGCAGGATATATGATAAACTACACAGGTGAAACAGAAGAACAGGAAGAAGCAAGTTCATTTTTAGGAAAGGCTTTAATTATCGCATTATTTTTAATATTAATGGTGCTTTTAATTGAATTTAACTCATACGCACAAAGTTTTATAATATTTTTTACTATTTTGTTATCAATAGGCGGTATTTTTTGGGGTTTAACTATTACAGGTACAAATTTTGGTATTATTATGACAGGTATAGGCACAATATCACTAGCTGGTGTTGTTATTAACAATGGTATAGTATTAATAGATTATATTAACCAACTTCGTAATGAAGGTATGAAAATGAAGGAAGCACTTATAAAAGCAGGTGCAGTCCGTTTTAGACCTGTAATGCTTACAGCATGGACGACTATTTTAGGTATGATACCTATGGCAACAGGCTATGGCATAGATTTTAAAAATATGAAATTTGTTACAGGTGCAGAAATGAGTCAATATTGGGGACCTATGGCAAATGCAGTAATATTTGGACTTGCATTTTCTACAATGCTTACATTGATAATAGTGCCAGTGCTTTATTCTTTCACTAGTGGCGGATTAAAAGATGAAAATGCAGACACTATGCAGGGTGTAGAAAATATAGAAAAAAGAAACTTATTTAGCAGATTAAAAAATATAGGATTACCATTTTTACATTTAGGCAGAAATAAGGATATAAAACGACTGCTGAATAAAGGGAAGTAAAAGAGAAATATGATAAAATAATTAAAGGGGGAGCAAAAAAGGCTCCCTTTTTTTGAATGTTTTGATTATATTATATAATATAAATATTTAAAGATTACATAAGTAGATATATGTGTTATAGTGAAACATATTTGTCTAATTGTTCTTTAAATTTATATATCCCATAAGCACTAACATTATGATAATAATAGCGACCATTTTTATTTCTAAATCGTTTAGTAATTTGATTTATTTTTTTGATAATATTATTAGGATTTGATTTAGAACTTGAAATATTGCTACTTCCACTAGCATTATTTAATAATATACTTTCATAATCTTCTAAATTATCATTAATCACTACTAAAAAATTTAATGTAATATCTTGAATACTATTATATTTATTTAATAATTCGTATTTATAAAAAATAAATGTTTCTATAATTTTACAAATAAGGTTGCATGTCAAATTTTCTTTTTCTTTTTTTCTATTATGCTCAAATAGTTTAAAATAATCATCACATTCTATATTATTATTTTTTGGGCATTTAAGCAATTCTGTATTTTTATTATTAATAAAATCGTGAAATCCACCTTTAAATTCTATAAATGTAATAGTCTTATCGTCAATATACATAGCATCAGCAGATGTTGGCATATTTTCATTGTTAAAGAATTTTTTAACAATACTGTCAAAATTAAAAAGTTTTTTATCATCAGAAATACTGCTTATCTTTGAATGTTCGTTTTTAGATAATTTTGTAATTGTATCTATACAGTCGGAATATTCTTCAAATAAATGTTCTTTTAAAGATTTATTCATCATCTATATTCTCTTTATAGTTTGCATAAGTATTCCTAATATCCTTTACTTGTGATAAAAATTTAACAAATTCTCCATATATTTCGTTTGTGTTATTTGTCAACACATAATCTACATACTCATTATTTTCAATAAATTGAGTTTTATAAAAATTACATTTATCCTTAATGTTATGCTTATACATAAATGCTTCAATAGCAAGTAAAAAATTAGGACTGTGAGTAGTTAGTAAAATACGGCAATCAACATCTTTTACTAAAAGAACTAATAATTCAGCAAATATATTTTGCCATTCTGGGTGTAAATGTGATTCTGGTTCATCAAGTATAAGTATAGTGTTACTATCTATTGCACCTTTATCAAGTAATGTTTTCATAATGGCAAAAAGTTTTGTGCCAGTAGCTAGATTGGATAGGTTAAGGCTGTAATCATTACAAACATATTCAAAACCTCTATCTTGTTTTTTAACACTTATAGTGCCAGAAATTGCTTTATTAAAAATATTATTGATATTTTTATATAAATCTTTATTAAGGCCTTTTTCAAATATGTTTTTTGTATATTTATTAGTAGATAATGCAAGTTTAAGCTTTTCATTATGCAATAAATTAATATTGTCAATATATTTATTGTTTAAATATATATCATCTATAATAAAGTTTGATAAAGAACCAGAAATATCAGTTAGTGAAGTGAATGTATCTAATTCATCTATAATAAATGGATTATCTATTAAGAATGTATTATCATACTTAAAATATTTATAAGTATATTTATCATTAATTATATTGTTATTTGATATATTTATGTTTAAAATATCTAAATTATCAATAGATATTTTAAGCTCTGAAATAAGTGATTTAGTTCTATTTTTTACAGGTTGTATCTGTTTAGAAAATTCTGTTCTTAACATTGAATTAAGATTGTCTTTTACAAATTCTGTAATAGAATAATTGTTTATTTTATCTAAGTTTTTTAAAATATCTTCTTTTAAAAACGAGATATTATGTTTTACAGTAAGTAGTAAATCTTCTGATATATTTGTAAGTGATTGTATAATTTCGTTTGTCTCAAAAAGATAAATAAAATCTAATATTTTTTGCTTAAGTGGTATTTCTGACTTAAAGCTATGTTCAATAACATTTAATAGTTCTTTAATTTTATTAGAATATTCTTTGAATTGTTTTTTTCTAGCACATTTTTTTAATTGTTCATCTGTATTTAATAATACAAAAATAAATTTCCTACTAGTTTGCTGTATATAATCATTTTTATGTTTTTCATACTTTGTTTCAATCTCTGAAGCACCTTCTATACAGGCATATAGAGCTTTTCCTACTGTTGTTTTACCAGAGTTATTATGTCCTGTAATAACAGTAAGACCATCAAGTGTTATTTCAGAGTTTTTTATTAATCCTATATTTTTTAAAGTGAATTTCATTAATTCCTCATGTATATAATTGTAATTATATATAATCTATATATATTTAAAAAGTCAATTTGTCATTAAATAATTTTTTATTTTACCAAATACAAAAATCCTTGCAGAAAAGCATTTGGGAATTGGAATTTTTTATCCATGTTACCAAAAGTAACAATAATTTTATTATTTTCAAAGTTTTTTACTGTTCCATATCCATAGCCTTTATGGTATATATCAGAGCCTATTTTTATATCATGAATATTTAAATTTGCTGTATCTATAATATTATCCATTTTATTTATTGTATTATTAATAGAATTTGTAGTTTTTGTATTCATAATAGTAAATGTTGCGGAAGTAATATCTTTCACAGGAAATAATGTGTTATAATCTTCTTCTGTGATAGAAGTATTCCAACCACCAATTTTTTCTCTACTATGTTTATCTATCCCTGTATAGCTAAGGCTTGCATCTTCATATCTTTTAAATTTATAAACAGCGTCATTCATTAAGGCATCATTAAATACACCAATAGATACAATTAGTTCAAAATCTTTTATTTTAAGTCCAGTCACTTTTTTAAATAATTTTGGTTCCAATTGAGTAATAATATCTTTTAAACAGTATTCTCTAAAATCTGTAAGATACATAAATATAGGAATACGAGTAGCAAGTTTTATTAATTTTTCTTGTATTTTTGTTCTTAATGCATTGTATTCTTTTGTTTCTTTATCTAATTTTTTCTTTTCTTTTTCACTTAATGCTTCGTTATTTATTTTTGCTTTTTTTACAGTTTCAGATTTATTAATAATAGTTTCAATATCTTTATTAAGGTTTCTAAATCCTTCAATACTCATTAAGGCATCCAGTGCTTCTTGGTTTGCAAGTATTCTAGCAAGTGTATTATTATCTACATTTACAAGTAAAGCACTTTCCCATCTTTTAGCAAGCAAAGTAGCAGAAGTGCCAGCAAGAGCAATGTCTAGTATATCAGCTGCATTTATTTCACGCATAGAACTACCATCATAAGCCAATACTGGTAAAAATTTAATAAACTCTGATACTTTCTTTTCGGGATTTGTTTCATTAATATTAAGGCTGGAACTGTAATCTGCTATTTGTTTTAATGCTCTATTAAGAGCAAAATCAAAAATATAGCATTGTTTTTTAATAATTTCCTGTTTTCCATTTTCATCTTTTATAACCCATGGGCTTTGCACCCTAAATGCAGACTGAAAATATGTTTCTGGGCTGGATAAGTTTCTCAACATTAAAATACCTGTCCAAGGTTTCACAGTAACCCCAGTAGTTAATTTTCCACATGAAAGAGTAATTGTTTTTGTCTTTAAAGGGTCTGCCATTGCTTTTTTTAAAGGTATTAAGGCATCTGCTCCAATACCTGCTTTTTGACCAGCTGCAACTATAATTTTATAATCATTAAAAAAAGTATTATGTTTTTCTTGTAAAAGATTTTTCATAGCATAGCATGAAGTCACATTAGGCAAAAACCATAAAGTGTGTTGAAGTATATTTAATAAATTCACATCAGAATAAGGCATAGGTGGTTTTTCTGCACCAAGTTTTAGGTTATCTACTGTTGTTTCAAGATATGAACCTCTTATAAGATTAAGCCATTTTTGCACTTCACTTTTATATATAAATTCAGCATTTTCGTCTTCACCAGTTGCAGAGAAAAAAATATTTAAATCAAATTCATTAAATTCTCCCTGCATAGCTATTTTTGCAATACTATCAGGTATTTTATATGTTAGCATAACCATTTTAGGTAGAACAGCATAAGGATTGTTTTCCCCATTCCAGTTTTCTTTTGCATGTTGCTCGTCTGAATAAGTCCAGTTATATATTTGTTCTTCAATAAATTCACCAGAGTTTAATGCTCTAAATGGTGTGCCAGAAAGAAATAAATAGTAGTCTGTGCTAATAGGTAAAAAAGTTTCATCATATAATTCTTTAGTTTTATAGTCTGATAAATTTATATTATCATAATCATCTTCATCTTCTTTTTCAAATAAACTTTTAGCATTTTCTTTCCATGCTCCAAAATGATATTCATCAAATACAACTAAATCCCAATTAGTAGTATGCACCCATTCATTTTTTTCTTTTATACCACGAGTTTCTTTATTATATCCTAAATAGTCCTGAAAAGAGCCAAAGCATACAATAGGTTTATTTTTATCAGCTTTTTCATAAGTTAATAATGTATCTTTTGATATAAATTGCCAGCCTTCAAAATCTATATGAGTATTTAAATCTTCCTGCCAAGCGGTAACAACAGCAGGTTTAAATGTTAATATTAGTATTCTTTTAAATTGCATTTTTTTAGCAAGCTGATAAGTTGTAAAAGTTTTTCCAAATCTCATTTTACAGTTCCATAAAAATTTAGGAAATTTTATAACATTATCTTCTTTAATGCTTTTAAAATAATTAGCAGTTTTTTCCACAGCTTCTTTCTGTTCTGGTCGCATTTTAAAACTATTTGTTCTATTTTCTTCATTTTCTATATTATTTTTAACTGCTAAAATAGCACTTTTTACATCATCTATGGAACATTTAAACCATTCGCCACCAACATTTGCTATATTTTTTTGTTTTAATTTTTTATGTATTTCATGGTCAGTAAATGTTGAGCCATCTTCTCTAATGGCACTTTCATAATATACTATTTTATAAGATTTAATACCATCAGGCCTTTTGGTCGGGTATTGTTCTGCAACTCTTTTTTCCACATCTTTTGTAGTATAACCTATTTTTAATAAACCAGTATATTTTGGATTTAATTCTTCATAAGCATATATCATAGGTGAAATATCTGGCTTTTGTGGAAAATCGTTAGTTTGCATTTTATTCTCCAATATTCATAGGTTTTATCATATTTTCAATAAAATTAATTTCTTCTTGTGTAAGTTTGTATTTTTCATATAATTCTTTATCTGTCCAAGGTTTAGTAAAATCCTGCATAGGGACAAATCGCCATGTTTTACTTGTAGCGTCTTGACTTGTTTTTGCTAAACTATGCATAAATCGTGCAAATTTAGTTTTAAGATAAATTGCAAGATTATTTGCTTTTTCTTCTGTAAGGTTTAATTCGCTACCTATCATTAGAAATGATTCTGTGCATATTGTTTCTGGTTTGCCAACAAATGAATTTAAATTATCATCATTTAATTCTGTCCCTATATTATTTGCTCTTGGTATAAATACTTTCCATCTATCTATTTTATTTTGATTATTTGGAATATTTTTATATTCAACATATCCTGTTTCTTGTCCTTTTATATAACAGATAACAGGTCTATTCATATTATTATTTTTTTTCTTAAATAAATGATTTTTATCAAAATCAGTAGGCAAACCAAAAGGTTTTCTAGCAGAAATAATTTCTGCAAGCATATTTTTTGATATAGATAATATTTTCTCTAAAATTGATACTGCTTGGCTATGCCTTATAAAAATATCTACATTATGATATTTTAATCGCCTATTTACAGAAAATATATGCTCATCATAATGACTACTTATTTTTGTATAATATTGCCCATTATATTCTCTATCCCATAAAAAATAACATACACCACCACGAATATTTACTCCGGGAAAACAGTCATTAGTATTTGGGAAGTCATGAAGTTCTTTTATACATTTATCATTAAGCATTACTTTTCTAAATTCATCAAGACCTTTACCTCCTGCATACCATCTTGCTGGTATAATCATTACTAAATATTTCGGGTTTAATTTCTTTGCCTGTTGTATAAATAAGTGATAAATCGGTTTTGCACTAGCTTGTGCACCACCATCTTCTAATTGATAAGGTGGATTACCTATTATGACATCAAATTTCATGTTAAAAATCTCCTTTGGATTTTCTGTGTGTATAAATGTATAAGCATGAGATTCAAGTGATTTATCTCTATCATATTCTTGTTTGTTTGCACCACAGTATATACATTTGTTATTTTTCCATGTATGCTGAATAATATTAAATTTTATATTGCCATCACTATTTTCAAACTGACATATAGAATATTTTGTATTTGTGAATTTTGAACAGTATAAAGTTCTTCTACTTACTAAACTTGTAAGTGAAGTAATAGCTATGCCGAAAAGCTGTCTTTTATAAATATGATTAATTCTTTCCTGTAAGTCTGGTATTTCTTCTTTTAATCCATCTAACAGTCTTTTTGCTATCTCCCTTAAAAATACACCAGATTTGCATGCTGGGTCTAAAAAAGTAATATTTTTATCTTTCCATATTTCTTGTGGTAACATATCAAGCATATCATTAACTATATTAGGTGGAGTGAATATTTCATCATTTGAAAGATTTGCAAGGCAATTTAAAATATCAGGATTATACATATTATTCATATTCATATACCTTTTTATATTCTATTAATGGATATTCTTTCACAGCAGGTGGAATATAAGCATTTATTTCTTCATCATATTCCCACTCAATATTTTCTATTGTTAATTGTCCACCACCATCTAAAAGCTCATTAAGTGCATAGTCTTTTCTTTTTATAAGGTTATCGTTTATAAAACTCCACTCTGCAAAAATAATAGGTGAACCATCATGTTTAAGCATTGTTAGAGCATTACCACATAAAATATTTTTATTAAATATATATTTGACTGATTTTATACAATCATTGCTTGCATAGTTTTTAAGTATTGTTTTATATTCTTCTTCCCATATATTAAAAAGTCTTTGTCTGCATTCTATGATATTGTCTTCTAAAATATCCACTCCATACATACTACTTACAGCAATTATAGAATATTTTTCATATTCATAAGGACTTTTTGCATATCTATTTTTTACAATTTCTAGCTTTCTTTTAAGTATTTCAGCAAGAAAGTTACCATTGCCACATGCTGGCTCTAAAAAACGACTTTCTATTCTTTCTGTTTCATCTTTTATAAGGTCGCACATAGCTTTTACTTCTTTTTCAGCTGTGTAGACTTCACCATGGTCAGCAACTCTTTGTCTAGATTTTATTTGATTATCTTCCATATTTTATCCTAATATAGCTATTGATTAGTTATATACTATATTTTAGTTAAACAAAAGGATTATTTAAGAAGTATATTTGTAAGCTATAAAATAGATTTTCATTTATCAGCATAAGCAACGATACAAAACTGTTACTTATTATGAACAATAAATTCATATGATAATGGATGACAAAAGAATGCCTTTGAAATTTGTGATAAGTTTTAAAAAATCTTATTCATTTTCAATGTTATTATTATGGTTTTTATAATATTCTAAATAATCATTTATATCTTTTATAATATCATAATTAGAATTATTAAGTTTATTTGCACCAAGTATATTATATTTAAGTTCATTGTCTTTGTTATCATTAATTGACTGCATCAAATATTCGGCAATAACTTTTAAAAAACGTGGAATTTGATTTTCTAGTTTATCTTTTTTTCGTTCAATAAAGGCATTTCTAGAATGGATAAAAAATACATTATCTTGACTACATAGCTGTATATATTTTTCATTATTTATTTGCTCTAATAAATCAATACTTATATCTACATCTTCGGAATGAAGAATGTTAAATAGTAATTTTGTATACTCATCTACATCAATAGGTATTTTATATAGTAATTTTACTTTATCAGGATTTATAATTTTTATTTTCTGTATCATGTCATAATCTTCTTGTATATTAGTGTTATTTTGATATTCTTCTAGATATCTATCTATTACATTATTCATTTGCTTATTAAAAATATTTTGAAATGTATCATTGTTTTTTAATATGGGACTTTCAAGCATAAAAGAACGAAATGAGGGGTAATTTTCATTTATAAAAAAACTATATGCATTTTCTTCATTATCAAATAAGCAACACATATTATTTATATAGTCATTAAGCTTGCCTTTTTTAGTATTCCAATATTCATTCCCATATTTTTGCATTTTATCTGTAACATTATAATATGTATCAATAATATCATATTCTTGTATATAATTAAGTAAAATATTTTCATCAAAATGATAACCTTGCAAATAATGTTCTATTGTTTCTAAATATTTACCTTGAAATATATATTTATCATAATTACTTGTATATATATTGAATGTTTTTGTAAATTCTTTATCATTTAAATGATTTGTTTCTTTTTCTATGTATGCACTATCCCAAAATCTATGTCCAGCTTTCCAATATTGTTGAGTAATATATGTAATAGACTTTATTATATCTAGTAGAATTGTATTAGGAAAATTGTTGTATTGTTCAATTTTTTCTTTTATATTATTTATAGTTATTATGAACTCATTAACAGTTTCTATACATTTACTTATAATTCTAATATTGTTTTCACTCATTTCTGTTAAGACATATTTGATAATATCAATATACTTTTCATCTAAATTATTTTGTATAATATTAATTGCTACTTCAAAATTATCATCAAATGTAGGTTCATAAGTAAGTTCTATATCAACAATCTTTTCTTTAAATTTATCATATATTTTTTTATATTCAGTTTCTTGAAGTTTTAGTTCATTTCTACTAATATCTGTATTTGTTTCATCTGTATTATTTGTTATAGTATTATTAATATAAAATAATTCTTGTTCATTAAAAATTAAAACAATTTTGCACTTTTGGTGTTCTGCTAACTCATTTACATAACCAAGAAAATCTTTAAATTCGATATTTTTATCTATTCTTTCTAAGTCATCAAAACAGATAATGGTATCTTTTAAATTTTCCCTATTAATAACAGATAATAATGCTTCTATACCCTGAATAGCAAAATTAATTTTTTCATACTCTTTTGTATATTTTTCAAATAAATGGATAAGTTTTCTACCTTTATGTAAAGCATTATTTGATTTATTTACCATATAAATTGTAGATAAAGCACTTTTATTAATTTCATTAATGCTATTTTTTCCAAAAAGCGATACATAGCCACATTTTTTTAATTTTGATACTTTTTCTACAATATCATTTTTCCATAAATAAGTTTTACCAACTCCCCAATTACCTTTTAATACTATTACTTTTTTATTATTTGCTTGTAGGGCATTATTTATTATTTCAATAGTTTCATTTTTATTTGGCATAATTAGTTACTCCATTCAATATTATATATTTTATAAATTTGTTAATACAGATTGTGATTTAATACTTTCTGTAATATAATAAACATAATAAAAATTTCAAGTAAGGAAGACTCATTTTATGGCAAGAATAAAATTATTTAATATTAAAAATGGAGTAAAGGAATATAAAAGTTCTACTGTGGATTTAGAAAAAAAATTGCAAAATATAATAGAAACAAATATGGATACCTTATTTGGAGTTAAATTTTTGGCAACGGAATATTCTATTTCTAATGGTAGGATAGATAGTATTGGTATAGATGAAAATTTATGTCCAGTAATTTTTGAATATAAGCGTTCTGTTAATGAAAATGTAATAAATCAAGGTTTATTTTATTTAGATTGGCTTTTAGACCACAGAGATAGTTTTAAAATGTTATTATTGAACAATAAAATGAATGATATTGTTGATAGAATTGCTTGGGAAAATCCTAGAATAATATGTGTTGCAAATGATTTTACAAAATACGACCAGTATGCAGTAAATCAGATGAAGTATGATATTAGTCTTGTTAGATATATGAAATTTGAAGATGATTTATTAATGTTTGAACATGTAAATGATGGCAATATTAAAATTAGTTCAAATTCATCCCATACAACAAATAATAAAAAGGAATTTTCTCTTGTACTATCAAATTTGTATGAAGATATAAAAAATTATATATTAAGCCTCGGTGATGATATTACAGAAAATGTGTTAAAGCATTATATTGCATTTAAAAAATTAAAAAATATTGTATGTGTAGAAACATTAAAAGATAAACTTATATTACGATTAAAACTTGATACTAATAGATTTTTATTTGAAGAAGGATTTTCGAGAAATACTACGGGAATAGGTCATTTGGGAACGGGAGAAGTTGAATTAACAATCAAAAATAATAATGATTTTGAAAAGGCAAAACCTTATTTAATACAGGTATATAATGAAAATTAGTGTAGTCAAATATACTTACAGAGTAAAAGGATTTGCTAAACAATAAAAAAATATTGTAGATAAAGAACATAATAACTTTGTATTTACTTATAAATGAATTTATTGATAATTTATATGGATAATTGTATAGTTATATAGAAAGATATAAAAATTATTTTCTTTTGAGTATAACATTTTAATACAAGAAAGAGATAATCATAATTTTTAATATTAAGAAAAAAGACATTAAACTCGCAAATAATATTAAAACATTATCAGATAATATTTTTCAATAAGTAGATTAGTATATAAGAAGTGATATTAAAATCGATTAGGTAAAGATTAATTTATTTTGTTATATCAAAATAATCATATACAATAATGAAACAATCAACTATTTTATAAACTACCATAATAAACAGAAAATTTAAGATATATGTCACATAAATTGATAAAAATATTTTTTTTCAAATAAAAAAGGAAACCAATTTTCACTGATTTCCCTTTTCTGCATTTTATGTTTAATAGCTTATTTAGTATATAAGCTATTTATATTTACATATTTGGTTTTTATATTTTCATAAAATTCTTTACTTATTTTATGATAGTCTACAAAATTAGTTATATATGGTAGATTACTTTCATCAAATTTTTCTTTTATATCTTCTAATTCACTAGCTGGAATAGGATACTGCCCTTTTATTAAAATATCTAAATCACTTACTGCAGAGTAATTGCCATTTACTCTTGAACCATAATAATAGTATTCATACTTATTATATTTTTCTAATATTTCAGTAATAATTTTATGTTCTTTATCTGTAATACCATTCATATTTTATGTAATAGCTGTTGCAAGTTTTTCATATAAAAATTTAGCATCTTTAATGAAATTATCAATAATATTTAATAAATCATCTGCTTTTTCCTGATTATACTCATGGCTTGTATTATTTCTTTGGCTGTAATATTCTTTCCAGCTTTCCCATGAAGAAATAAAGCCATAGCTTGCCATAAGTCTAAAAATATTATTTATAGTTAATTCCTGTTCATTTCTGCCATATTCAAATTTTAAAAACCTTTTCATTAGTTTCCATGAAGTTTCAACACTATATTCAAATCTTTTAATACAGGAATCTTTTATATATTCTTTTATTTTTTCATCATTAATGTTTTTATAATCAATATAACTTGCTTCAAGTGTTTCTATACATCTTTTTAGATTATCTATGTTAAAGTCTTGTTTATTCATTATCTATATATACGTAAAAAGGAAATCAGTTTTTGCTGATTTCCTTTCTTTATAACTTATGTTTATTTTATATTATATTTGTTTATCCATAAGCATTTTTCTGATACCAACAATAGCTTTTGTTGGGTTCAGTTCTTTTGGACATGCTTCCACACAGTTATAGATTGTGTGGCAACGCCATACACCATGTTTATCATTTAAGATAGGCAGGCGTTCGTCTGCACCTTCATCACGGGAGTCAATTAAATATCTCCATGCTCTTAAAAAGGCATTAGGTCCAAGATAATCTTTATCTACCCAGTAGCTAGGGCATGAAGAAGAACAGCAACCGCAAAGGATACATTCATATAAACCGTCTAATTTTTTCCTATCTTCTGGTGATTGATATAGTTCACGGTCTGGCATTGGAGAATGACGGATAATATATGGTTTAACTGTAATAAATTTATTGATAAAGCTGGATATATCTACAACTAAATCTCTAATAACTGGCATACCCGGTAATGGTTTAATTGTAATATCAGAGCCTAAATCTTCTACTTTTGTCATACAGGAAAGCATATTAACACCGTTCACATTCATACCATCAGAGCCACATACACCTTCACGGCATGACCTACGGAATGAAAGAGTAGGGTCAAGCTCCCATTTGATTTGGTTAAGAACAGTAAGTAAAAGCATACCCGGTCTGCGTAACTCTACTTTGTATGACTGGAAGTGAGGCGCTTTATCTTTATCTGGGTCGTATCTTAATATTTTAACATTTATAAATTTGCTCATATCGTCCTTCCTTATTCTTAGTAAACACGAGGTTTAGGTGGGAATGGTTCAACAGTAAGAGGTTTAGTTCTAACTGGTCTGTATTCCAGATTAATAGTTTTACCGCCATCAGCTATTGTTACATTTGTATGTTTCATGTAGTTAATATCATCCCTATCTGGATAATCTTCACGAGCATGTCCGCCACGGGATTCTTTACGCATTAATGCTGATTTTGCAACACATCTTGCAAGAAGAACCATATTGTTAAGCTCTAATGCTTCAACTAAATCAAGGTTATAAACGCTTGATTTATCAACTACTTTGAAATCATTTAATAATTCTGATATTTCTTCAAGCTCATTTACAGCAGCAGACATGTGTTCTTCTGTTCTGTAAACACCTGCTTTTTGTTCCATAAGTTTTGTTAAGCGGGAATATACTGGACCGTAAGTATTTTTACCATTTGCATTTGCAAATTTTTCTAATAATTTAAGACCTTCTTGTCCTGCATTTTCTGGAAGTTCTGCTGCTTGATTTTCTTGTGCAAATTTAGCAGCTCTTTCACCAACTGTTCTTCCATATACAACAAGGTCAAGTAGAGAGTTTGTGCCAAGACGGTTTGCACCATGGACAGAGTTTGCAGAGCATTCACCAGCAGCAAAAAAGCCCGGATATACACTTTCTGCATCAGAGCCATAGCCTTTAATAACTTCACCAAGATAGTTTGTAGGAATACCACCCATTTGATAGTGAGCAGTAGGCATTACAGGGATAGGTTCTTTTGTGCAATCAACACCTGCAAATACTAATGCAAGTTCATGGATACCAGGTAATTTTTCCATAATAGCTTCTTTACCAATATGGTCAATTTTTAAAAGAACATGGTCTTTATTAGGGCCAACGCCTTTACCTGCAAGCACTTCTTTTACCATAGAACGAGAAACAATATCACGAGGTGCTAAATCTTTAATTGTAGGTGCATATCTTTCCATAAAGCGTTCATTTTCACCATTTAAAAGGATACCACCTTCACCACGAACACCTTCTGTGATAAGGTTGCCATGTCCATAAATACCTGTTGGGTGGAATTGGATAAATTCAGGGTCACACCAAGAAAAACCTGCTCTTAATGCTAATGCAGCACCATCGCCAGTATTAATGTGAGCATTAGAAGTAGTTGCAAATATACGGCAGTTACCACCTGTTGCAAATATAATTGCTTTTGCATGGAAAAGATGAACTTCTCCATTTTGTAAATCAAGGCATAAAACACCGCATACTCTATCTTCATTTCTGATTAATTCTAATGCTAAAAATTCATTATAAAATTGAGTGCCTTGTGCAACTGCTTTTTCAAATAATGTTTGTAGCATTGCATGACCTGTTCTATCAGCAACATAGCATGCTCTTTTTACTGGGCGTTTACCATATTCTGCTGTATGACCGCCAAATGGTCGTTGAGCAATTTTACCTTCTGGCGTTCTATTAAATGGAAGCCCAATGTGTTCAAGCTCAATAATCATTTCTGGTGCTTTACGGCAAAGATATTCAGCAGCATCTTGGTCGCAAAGATAGTCAGAACCTTTCACTGTATCATACATGTGCCAATGCCAGTTATCTTCTTCAAAGTTACCAAGAGATGCAGAAATACCGCCCTGAGCACTAATAGTGTGGCTTCTAGTAGGATATACTTCTGAAATAACTGCAGTTTTAACATATTGAGATGCAACTTGTGCCGCATTAAGACCTGCACCGCCTGCACCTACAACAAGGACATCATATTCGTGGTATTCTATTTTTGTAGTATTTATCATAATCTAACCTCATAACACTTAACTTATTAAAATAGACTTTTTGAAAGCCCAAGGATAATAAGCGCAAGTGTCCAGTATATTAAGTAAAGGATAAAACGAGTGCCTTTACGAGATACATAATCATCTGTAACCATTTTTAAGCCATTAAAAGCATGGAATGTTACAAAAAGCCATAATGCAGCCATTAAAAAACTATTACTGCCTTCAAATATACCGCCATTGCCTTTTGTCATTATTTTGCCAAGTATATGGTAGCCTAATGCAATAATTAAAACTATACCAGAAATTCTTTGCATTACCCATGCGATAGTGCCGTTATTGCCTGTTCCTGTATATTTATAAACTTTCATAATTACTCTCCCTCAGCATTTTCTACATTTGTAGCAGAATTTAATGCAATTACATCTTTAACATAATAAAGTCCCACAAGGGCAAGTAACACAGCTAACACTGTAAAGATAGCAAGAAATTTCTTAAAACTTCCTCTTTCAGCAGCTCCAAAAAACTCCATAAATATGATTCTTAAACCATTCATTGCATGCCATGCAAACATAATGATTACAACTGCTTCTACATAGATGTTTTGAACGATTGTTGGCAGAAAAGAACATACACCGCCAGAGCCTAACATATGTAGAATGAAATAAAGCACAAGCAGAACACCAGTTACTCTGTGCAACATCCATGCAATCATGCCAGGGTGTTTACGGTAGCCCATAGCCGAAATTTCTAAATCTTTTCTAGGCATAAACGCACTCCTTTTATAAATTATATTAAATTTATATCATCTCTTTATTAAGATGCTAAATTCCTTCATAAATTTAAGAGAAATAGAATAGTAATGATTTTAATTTTACACACATTCATTTAAATATATAAAATGGAATTTGTCAATATTTTTTATATAAATATATTACATAAATAAAAAAAAGGTTTAAAATTAAAAAGTGCCTATATTAGTGTTATAGCAATACTTTTTATGTGTATATAAATAATAGGACAAAAAAGATATAATTTATTTTATCAAATATAAAAATACTCTATTAAAATAGTAGATTTTATTAAAATAAAACATTATTATATTATTATATATTTTATGGATAAGATTTTATAACAAATTAAGTTATTGGACACCTTATACGACTTAATTATTAGAATTAACTATAATTATTAATGATTTATAATGAGATATTTGAGAAAAAAGATTATTTTGGAATTTTGAATAAAAATATTAACAATTCTTTTGTTCTCTTTTAGTAAATATATAAACTTAAATGGTATTTTAGGACAAAAGCCCGCGGAGCGTAAGCGATAGCCGAAAAACGGTGTCTTGCCCTTAATTAATGGCAAGCCGTTTTCTGAACTCGGAGCAATGCGGAGTAATTCACTCTGTCGTAGCGTGTTTCAAAAATACACGGATGTATTTTTGAATAAAAATATTAATAGTTCTATTATCCTATTTTAGCAAATATACACGGGTTATTTTATTATCTTTGCGACTGAATTGTATATGGAGTGATTTTTTGAAATGGTTTGTAGATTTTTGTCTGACTGGAACGAACGGTTTTTGTGAGTGTAGGGAGTTTAAATCTACAATGGAAAAAAATCAAGGAATGCTTATACAATTGGAGCATAAGGAATAAAATAACGAAAACTTGATTTATGGGCTGGGTGGCGGTAGGAAAGTCTAAAATAAATGTAATAGAAATAAATTATAATATTATTACATTTTTTATAAAAATATAGAGAGACAGGATGTGCTGTCGCAGAGCGTTGTTTCAAAAATACATGGACGAGTGTGTTTTACGAGAGCTATCTTTTCCCGACCGAGTAGGGAGGAAATAGAAAAGTAGCTTTAGTGTTTTTAATAAAAATATAATCTGTTTTTTATTTAAGCATAAAAATACAAAATTCTATGATTATAAAAATATCTTAATAATGTCAATAATTTCAATGTAATACATAAATAAATGTGGATAACCTGTGGAAAAGTTGATTTATATAAAGCCTTGAAAAATAAGGCTTTTTTATGTCAATAGAAATGTTTATTATATTTATCAATAAGTTATATTATAGTAATGAAATATCAATGATATAGAAAGATAAAAGGAAAAATGGGATAGTAATATTTGATAACTTGTGGAAAAGTTTTGATAAACTTTTATAATATCATTGATTATCAACCATATTATTTTGTTGCTTAAATTTTAAGCAGTAAAAATTTAAAGAATTTAGAGCTTATTTTTATTTAATAATATAATAAAATAGCTATATAAATATACTTGATAACTGGTTTATATTTTTTAACTTAAAAATTAATATTTACTATGTATTTCCATATATTTTAAAGAAAGAGTAGTTTTTTGTTGAAAAATCAATGAATATATAAAATTGTTCTTGTATTTCTATAAAAAACATATATAAGTAATAGTTTAATATACTATTTTAGTGCATAGGGAGATAATTATGTCTATTCGTGTTCGCTTTGCTCCAAGTCCTACTGGTCATATTCATGTAGGTAATGTGAGAACGGCTCTTTTTAACTATTTATTTGCAAGAAGTCAAGGTGGTTCATTTATACTTCGTATTGAAGATACTGATTTAGAAAGGTCTAGTCTTGAAAGTGAAGAGCTTATATATGAAGATTTGGAGTGGCTTGGGCTTGATTATGATGAGGGTCCAAAAAAAAGTGGCGAATACGGTCCATACCGTCAAACAGAAAGATTTGATATATACAATAAATATGCTGAAAAACTTATTGCAGATGGATATGCTTATAAATGTTTTTGCACAAAAGAAGAGCTTGATGCAGATAGGGAAAAGGCACAAAAAGAGGGTAGAGCATATATATATAATGGCAAATGTTCCCATTTAACTAAGGAAGAAATAGCAGAAAGAGAATCTCGTGGCGAAAAAGCATCAATTAGATTTCGTGCATTTAAGCCATCTATTATGGTGCATGATATGATACATGGTGATATAGAATTTCCAACAAATGCTTTTGGCGATTTTATTATTATCCGACCTGATGGAGCACCAATATATAACTATGTTGTTGTAATAGATGATGCTTTAATGAAAATTACCCATGTTATTAGAGGTGATGACCATTTATCTAATACACCAAAACAGGCTTTAATATATGAAGCTATTGGCGAAAAAGCTCCAATATTTGCACATATTCCTATGATTTTAGGACCAGACCACTCAAAACTTTCAAAAAGACATGGCAATACAAGTGTGGAAGAGTTTAGAAAAGCAGGTTATTTAAAAGAGGCTATGATTAATTATATGTCTCTTCTTTCATGGAGCAGTGATGATGAAAGAGAGCTTTTCACAATGGAAGAATTAAAAGAAAAGTTTTCTATGGATAGAGTGTCTAAAAGTGCGGCTGTTTTTGATTTTGATAAATTAAAATGGATGAATGGTATATATATTAGAAGTAAAGATATTTCTGAATTATTAGAACTTTGCAAACCTTATATAATATCATCAGGGCTTGTAGATGATAAATATATTATAGAAAATAAAGAGAAAATGGAAGCTATGCTTTTATCTGTCCGCGATAATTTTACACTTTTAAGTGATGCACCTGAATATTTACAGGTATATTTTAAATTACCTGATAATATAACAGAAGAAGCTAGTGAAATGCTTGCACTTGCAACATCAAAAGATGTGCTTCATTTATTTATTTCTAAAATTAATGACAAAGATTATCTTAATGGAGAAAGATATAAAGCTATAATGAAAGAAATACAAAAAGAAACAGGAACAAAGGGTAGACCATTATATATGGCTATTAGATGTGGTGTTACAAGAAGCACAAAAGGACCAGAAATGGATAGTGTTGCAACTCTTCTTTCTTGTGATGAGTTAAAAGCAAGAATAACATCAACAATGCAACTTGCAGGACTTTTATAGAATGTTTAATTTAGGTATCATAGGCAGACCAAATGTGGGAAAATCTACCCTTTTTAATAGGATAGCTGGCAGGCGTATTGCTATAACTGATGATATGCCCGGAGTTACAAGGGATAGAATAGAAGTAGAAACTTCATGGCTTGGCAGAGATTTTAAGCTGGTAGATACTGCTGGTTTTGATTTACAGAATGATATTTTAAAAAAAGAAATGCAGGAACAATTTTTTAAAGCTGTTGAGGAAGCAGATTTTTTAATACTTGTTGTAGATGCGTCAGATGGGTTACATGCACTTGATGAAATAGTATGTGATATGCTTAGGAAATGTGGCAAACCATTTATTATAGCAGTTAATAAGGCAGATAGTAATGTAAGAGAGCAGGCAGTTAATGAATTTTATAAATTAGGCGATGTGGAGCTTTTCCCTATAAGTGCATTACATGGTAGAAATGTAGATGAGATACTTGACTATATTTGTGAATATATACATGAAAATAAAGAGTATGAAATAGATGAAGAAGCTAATGAAGATGAGCAAATAAAAGTAGTAGTAGCTGGAAGACCAAATGTTGGCAAATCAAGTCTTTTAAATGCTTGGCTAGGTGAAGAGCGTGTTATTGTTACTCCGATTGCTGGCACTACTAGGGATAGTATTGATGTTTATTTCACATATAAAAATGATAAATATATTATAACTGATACAGCTGGTATCCGTAAAAAATCAGTAATGTTTAAAGACACTATTGAAAAATATGGATATTATAGGTCAATAGATGCTTTAAAATCTTCTGATGTGGTTGTTGCTGTAATTGATGGAGCAGAAGGGCTTAATGAAAGAGATGTAAAGGTTATTAGCGATGCTTGGGAAGCTGGAAAACCTGTTGTGCTTGCAGTTAATAAATGGGATATAGCTGGAAAAGATGAAAAGGCAGTAAAAAACTTTAAAAGGGCAATATCTGAAAAATTACAGTTTTTATCAAACCCGCCTTTAATATTTATATCAGCAAAAACAGGTAAAAACTGTGAAAAAATATTTGATGCAGTAAAAAAACTTTACCTTGAATATAATAAAAGAGTGCCAACCCATGCAGTAAATGAAGTATTAAGGCAGGCTCTTGAAAAACATCAGCCACCAGTTGTAGGCACAAGAAGACTTAAATTTTATTATATGACCCAAGTTACAGCTCGTCCACCTTATTTTGTGGCATTTGTTAATAATCCGCAGGGAGTTCATTTCTCTTATGAACGATTTTTAATTAATATGTTGCGGGAAGCATTTGGATTTGACGGCGTGCCTGTTAGATTAAGTATTAGGAAAAGAAAAAGCAAATATAATGATGAGGAATAATATATGAGCTGGGTATATTTAATAATAGCTGGTCTTTTTGAAATAGGCTGGCCGTTAGGATTTAAACTTGCTTCTACATATACAAAATATAATATACTATTTATATTTGTATCTGTAATATCTATGGCTTTAAGTGGATTGTTTTTATACATTGCTCAAAAAACCATCTCAATAGGGACAGCCTATGTTATATGGACGGGAGTTGGAGCAGTTGGAACATTGATTATAGGCATATTATTCTTTGGTGATGATATAAGTTTTTATCGTTTATTTTTTATTACAATGATTATAATAGGTATTATAGGTATAAAATTAGTGCATTAAGGTTATGATTATCATATAAATTTTTTGTATAACGCAAATAGGAAGCAAGTTCCCATATTTGCTTACTAAAAGAAAAACACATCCTGTGTTTTATGGTTTAATTATTGTAAAAATAATACATATATAAAGGTGTAATGATGAGAGCAGATTTTGCAACGATTGGCAGTGGTTTAACATACGAGATTAGAAATATTGTAGAGATAGCTAATTTTATGAAATCAAAGGGATTGGAAATTTCATGGGAAAATATTGGCGACCCTGTTATGAAAGGCGAGCAAGTGCCAGAATGGATTAAAGATGTTCTGAAAGAAGTTATTGATAATAACATATCTTTTGGGTATTCACCTACTAAGGGAGTAGATGCTACTCGCGAATATTTAGCAAATAAAAGAAATGCTCTTGGTGGAGCTCAAATTACAAAAGATGATATAATCTTTTTTAATGGGCTAGGTGATGCTATTGCAAGAAGTTATTCTGTAATCCGTGTTGATGCCCGTATAATTATGCCAGAACCTACTTATTCTACTCATTTTATGGCAGAAGTAGCCCATGCTTCATTTCCACCAAATACATATAAAATGAACCCTTATAATAACTGGGAGCCTGATTTAGGTGAGTTGATGAGAAAAGTAAAAAGTGCTCATTCTATTGTAGGTATCCTTGTTATCAACCCAGATAATCCAACAGGATATGTTTATTCTAAGGAAAAATTAGAAGAAATAGTTCGCATTGCTCGTGAGCATAATCTTTTTATTGTTGCAGATGAGCTTTATCATAATATGATATATAATGGTCATAAAACACCATATCTATCAGAAATTATTGGCGATGTTCCAGCTATAAGTATGAACTCTTTATCAAAAGAAGTGCCTTGGCCGGGTGCAAGATGTGCATGGATAGAAGTGTATAATTATGGAAAAGATGCAGATTTTGATAGATATATTCAAGCAATATTTAAACAAAAGCAGGCAGAAGTATGCTCTACCACTATGCCACAAATGGCAATACCTAAACTTATGGAGCATCCTGAATATCAAAAATATTTGCATACAAGAGTAACACATTACGAAAAACTGGCAGATATTGCATATAATATATTAAAAGATGTGCCATATATTGTAGTGAATAGAAGTAACGGTGCATTTTATTTAAGTGTTGTTTTTAATGAAGCAGTATTTAATAATAAACAGTATTTAGAAATAGAAAATAAAGAAGTAAAAGAGTATGTTGATAAATTGCTTGATAATAATTCAGAGCATGATAAAAGATTTGCATATAATTTACTTGGTGCAACAGGAATATGTGTTGTTCCTTTAACTTCATTCTTTACAAATCTGCTTGGTTTTCGTATGACATTACTTGAAAAAAATGTGGAAAAGTTTGAAAGAAATATAAAAATAATAGCTGAAAAGATTGTAGAATATGTTGATTCTGCTAAATAGACATAATAAAAGCGGTGACTTTCCACCGCTTATTTTTTATCTTTTTGTAACTGGTATTCTATATATAAAATTAAGGCTTATTGTTTGGTCAAATCTTGTGCCTACTTCATTATCTTCTGTTAAGAATACACCATTAATAAAGCCAAATGATAAACTTATGCCATTTTGAAATTGAAATTCTTTTTTAATATTTAGACCAGCATAAAAAGGCATTCTAAAAAATGGGTCGCCCTCTACACTTATAAATTTATGGTCGTTATTTAAATACCAGCCTGATACAAATACAAGAGGCTCTATTTCAAACCAAGTTTTTACAGGTATTGTGCCACGCAGATAAAGTCCATGCCCAAAAACTGGGTCTTGGCTATCTCTATCAACAAAGTTATAAGAAAGCATATAAAGTATTGTTAAATATTTACTATTTATCCCTATACCACCAACATAGTTTTCTGTAATAGCAGGTGTGCCTTCTGGCATTGGGTATTCATGACCGCCATTATGCCAGTAGTGTAATGCTATATAAGGTGTAAATATATCTGAAACAAAATCAAAACTATGATTAAATCCCACATCAAAACGCTCTCTATGTCTTTCTGTATGTAGCATTTGCCAGTTCATATAAATCTCACCTGAACCGCCTTTAAACCATTCTAGTGATGCACCATATTCATAATAGCCATGTGTCATTTTATCGCCATATTTATATGACTCTGTGCTGTCGGGAATAAGTGTATTATAGCTTGTGGAACGAACAACAGGTGTCATATCCATAAGTGGGTCGCGGATAGTTGCAGGTAGATTATGTCCGCCAGTGAGTGTTCCTATACGAAAGCTAACATCTTCATTGCCTATCCTTGATGTTACTATTGGAAATACACGAACTTCATCAGGAAATTCAAAAGTAAAAGGAAGAAGAATTGATGCACCTAGACGAAGGTCAATAAATTCATTAAATTTAATATCAAATACTGCTTCTGTAAAATTTTCAAAATAAGTAAGTGTTGTTCTTGTTTGTTCCCAGTGTGTATTTTCACTATTATAAGCATAGGAACTTGTATATATTTGAAAATCAACTTCTGGTGCTGCAAATACAGCCTCCCCCCAACTTATAATACTTAATACTACCATTAATCTGCACAAAAATTTCATTATAATATACCTAATTTATTAAAATTTAATTCCACCGGCAATATAATATCTGCCATCTGTGGAACCTTGAAAACCTATTGTAAACTCTGATGTAGCTGCTTGAAATTTGCCATATACAGCATATTCTAAATTAAAAACAGTTTTTCCACCTCTAACTTGCACTATTTCTCTTAAAGCAACATTTAGATAATAGTATTCTATTGCCTGTTCTAAACGAACATAATGGGCATCAGGTTCAAAAGGTGTAAGCGTTCCATCTTCATTAACTGTATGTTTTCCATCATCTGATATACTATCAAGTGGAACTTCTCGCACATCATTTTGACGCCAAGTATATTCAGCAATCGCATTAACCCATAATTTATTATTTAAAAATGGGTATCTAAAAGTAGAAGAAATTTGCACTAAATGGCTGGAAAGGTCATTTGTCCAACTAGCAGGTGCATTTCTATTTTCATGACCATATAAAAATCTTAAATCAATATTTGGTAGGTTAAATTTAGCTATTAATGCTTTTGGAATACCGTGCATAAAATCGCCTTGTGAATATGCTATTTCATAATGTTTTCCAATAAAACCAATTCTAATACCGGGACCATTCATATTTTGTGGCAACATATACCCTTGAATATCAGTGTAAAATGCTGCATTTTCTGATAAATCAAGAGTTGTATCATAAAAATGGTTCATTAGCATAAATGTATTAGTGCTTATATCATATACCGCTCTTCCCCTTGCAGAAATCAATATTCTATCAAAAAGAACAGCTTGAAAGCCACCATCATAAAGCCCTGCATTGCCTTTCACATATCCATAGTCTGATAATGGGTCATGAGTATCAAAATAACCAAAAGCAGTAATAAAGCCTGTTAATTGAAGCCAGTTATTATGGTAAGTTTCACCTATTGTAAAAAATAAATCACGCATATTAAATGTATTTGCATTAATAGAGTATGAAAAAGTAGAAGTTAAATGAACTTCAATAGGATATTTTTCATAAAAGCGAAGAGAATCATTATCTAAATCAGGCAACACTCTTTTATAATCATCTCTAATATAGTCTGGTTTAATATATTGTGGAAGATTATCGTTTTTTTCTGCCTGCCTTGATATAAAAAAATCATAAGCACTAGGCAGTTTATAGTCAGCTGCATATAATGGAATTGAAAATAATATACAGCTTAACATTGATATAAGCAGTGTTAATTTCTTCATAAAAACTCCATAATTTTTTAAATGAGCTTGTATTATATATTGTAAATATACAATGTCAATATATTTTACAAAAATATGAAAATATTTTATGAAGTATATCAAATAAACAGGTGCAAATTATATGTTTGACAAACTATATAAAATATATGATAATAAGTAAAAGATAATGAGGTTAATAATGAATATTAATAAAGAATGGATAGAAGAATATAATAAAAAGAAATATATGATGTGCCCTGAAAACTCTCTTGAAAAATATTTTACTGATAAAGAGATTGCTGGTTGCAAAATAGATACATTAGAGCTTGGCAATATTAAAATAACATCTGGTAATATAGTAGCGTGCGACCCTACTGCATGTCTTGATAATGGAGTTTTACCTTTTTTTGATACTTTTCCAAAGGGCGAGTTTCCAGTTACTGCATCTATCATAGTAGATGAAGAAGAAGAGATGGATAGTAAAATAGCTCTTGTTCGCATTAAATTTACAGATAATGCACCTATTACATACAGAGAAGCATTATATGGTGATGAAGATTTATCTGAAATTGAAAATCAAGGCGATTTTTTTGGTATAATTGTTGATACAGGGCTTGCATGTTTTATTGATAGAGATGGTTATGATGTTTTAGCCGCAGAACTTACAAAACGAGAAGAATCAGATGAAGATTTTGATGCGTATACTGATATATATTCAATAGAGCTTGAAAAAAGTGCAAAAGAGCATCCAAAATATCAATATCCAGATGGGGATTGGGTTAATTATAAGGTAAATGACAAAAATAATGCAGTTATGTTTTCTTCCCCTTATGGCGAAGGATATTATCCTGTATATGTGGCAGAAGATAAAGATGGTAATATTTGCCAGTTAGTAATACAATTTATAGATGTGGAATTATCTGATGATGAAGATAGTTAATTAAAACTATACATGTTGTTATGCAACTTAATATATAGTATCCGTCTACTATTATACCCTAATATTTATATATTAGGGTATATTTTTTGTATAAATTTATGTTTTTAAATGCTTTATATTCTTTATAAGTGTAGTAAGAATAGTATAATTTATAATATAATTTTTAGAAAAGATGTAAATTTTATTGATATGTATCATAGAAATGGCGGTTCAGGGAATTGAACCCCGGACACTGCGGATATGAGCCGCATGCTCTAACCACCTGAGCTAAACCGCCTTAAAAAGTTGCGGGGGCCGGATTTGAACCGACG
>JAAGKN010000480.1_pt1 | contig 90287 bp, 74 predicted proteins | sample 6206371 | NCBI WGS metagenome assembly JAAGKN01 (sample SAMN11533720, study PRJNA540317) | gut metagenome | isolation source: fecal pellets from male and female animal of same cohort | host: Peromyscus leucopus | place: USA:CA | collected 2017 | reverse complement strand
CTCGGACTCAGCGGTGTGACCGTCAACGGTGCTCCGGCCCAATGGGAGCTTAACCCCAACTCTGTCGGAGAACCGCGTATAGTGGTGAAAGTGCCCGCGGTGGCTGAAAACAGTGCCAAAAACAGTGCTGTAAAGGATGCCAAAATAACAGTCAAGATACATCGCACTGCCTCGCGTGACGGAGTGCCGACAGGCATGACCCGCGAAGAAGGCCCCGTGCGTTTTATCGAGATGTCATCGGGCCTCTTGCGCTGGTGGCGTCCTGTGGAGAATCAGTCCAACCGGTACGAATCGGCCATAGCCGAGGCCATGAAACATACAGGCGATTTCAGCGCCATCGCGTCAGACCGATGCGAACCCGTCGATATGACAGCCCACTATAACGCCTCGGTGACCGACATTTTCGGCAACGAATACATATCGCCGCGCCCTCAGGTCACAACTCTCCAGATACCCGTGCAGGGCATAGGTGAGTGGTGTCATCCTAAATTGACGGCGGTAATCAACGATTACGATTTCCGTCAGCTCTCGGCCAAGGGGAACGGCACGGTCCAACTGCTCGGAATCCCGTTTGCCACACCTTCCGAGGGGGGAAATGTGCTCTACACCTCCTTGTGGGACAATTACCCCACCCAAGCCTCGCTCCCCCTTTCGGGCAACGCCTCACATATATATATGCTCATGGCCGGAAGTACCAACCATATGCAGTGGGGTATGGAAAACGTGCGTCTTACGGTGAATTATGCCGACGGACATTCCGAGTCTATTCCGTTGGTCAATCCTGTCAACTGGGCACCCATCGAGCAGGATTTCTACAACGATGACCATGCTTTCGCCCAACCCGAAGGCGCGTTACCCTCTTACAGAGTCCATCTGCAGTCGGGCGAAGTCTCGCGCGACCTCGGAAAGTCACTCGGCCTCAAAGGCCCGTATGAGCGCACCATCCCCGGCGGTGCCGCCATCCTGCTTGACATACCTGTCGATGCCTCACGCTCACTCGCAAGTCTGAATATCGAGACCATATCGCACGATGTCGTGGCCGGAATCATGAGTGTGACTTTGCAACGCTAATCCACATAAATATATGAATCTTAAATCTATAATATATATAGCCCTCTCGGCAGTCGCCGCCCATGTTGCCGCCCAGTCGCCCACCGACTGGTATCCCGAGCGGGTTGAGAACCGCCCCTTCGTGCGCTGGTGGTGGCTCGGCAGCGCCGTAGACCCCGAGGGCCTCACCTACAACCTCTCAGAGTTTGCCCGTCAGGGCCTCGGAGGCGTCGAGATCACCCCCATATACGGCGTCAAGGGCAACGAGGCCAACGACATACCCTATCTCTCGGACAAGTGGATGGACATGCTCGGCCATACCGTCAGCGAGGCCAAACGCCTCGGTCTGCAGGTGGATATGAACAATGGCACCGGCTGGCCCTTTGGAGGACCAGAGGTGACACCCCGGTACAGCGCACGCAAACTTGTGACACGCAAATGGAGTGTTGCCCCCGGCAAGACTCTCGAAGTGTCGCTCGCAGCTCCCGACAAGCAGCCCGACGCGACGTTGCAGCGGTTGGTGGCCGTGTCGCCGACCCGCTCGATCGACATCACATCGAAAGCTAAAAAAGGTGCGTTGAAGTGGAAAGCCCCCAAGGGGGAGGATTGGACCGTCTATGCCATATACTCCGGACGTACCTATCAGAAAGTGAAACGTGCCGCCCCCGGAGGTGTCGGTCTTGTGGTGAACCATTACGACAGTGTGGCCGTGAAGCATTACCTCGACCGCTTCGACCGGGCCTTTGCCGGACGTGAGTGGATGATGCCGCACACTTTTTTCAACGATTCCTATGAGGTGTATGGATCGGACTGGAGCGATGCCTTGCTCGACGAGTTTTTCCGTGACCACGGTTATCGTCTCGAGCTCCGCATAGCCGACCTGCTCGGCGACAATGGCGAGAGCGAGGCCCGGGCCGCCCTGCTCCATGACTACCGTATGACCCTCGCGCGAATCCTCGAGGAGAATTTTACCCGTGTCTGGACGGCTTGGGCGCATGGTCATGGCGCGAGCATACGCAATCAGTCGCACGGTTCGCCGGCCAATATCCTGGATCTCTACGCCATGGTCGATATACCCGAATGCGAGTCGTTCGGCCAGACCGCCTTTGATATACCCGGACTTCCCGACTCGGGGCCGACCCGTCCGAGCGACGCCGCTCCATCGGTGCTGAAATTCGCATCGTCGGCTGCACACCTCGCAGGCAAGCCCCTCACCTCGGCCGAGACGCTGACGTGGCTCACCGAGCACTTCCACACCTCGCTGGCCCGCTGCAAGCCCGAGATCGACCAGATGCTCTGCTCGGGCGTAAACCACGTCTATTTCCACGGCGCGCCCTATTCTCCCGAAAACGCTCCCTTTCCGGGCCGCTTGTTCTATGCTGCCATCAACATGTCGCCCACTGCATCGCTGTGGGAGGATGCCGCAGGACTGTTCAAATACATCACCCGCATACAGGCATTCATGAGTGCCGGAACGCCCGACAATGATGTGCTGCTTTATTTCCCCTACGAGGAGATTATCACCCGTCAGGGGGGCAGTCATTACCTGATGTTTGACATTCACAAGATGGATCGTGTGATGCCCGATGTCAAGCAGTGGGTGGCCGACATCATGGCAGCCGGATATGATGTGGACTATCTGTCGGACAGGCTCATTGACTCATTGTCAGTGACATCTGACGGCCGTCTGCTCTCGCGTGGCGGCAATAATTACCGAGCGGTGATAGTCCCGAAGGTGGCACATATGCCGGAAAGCACTATCCGTGGTCTCCGTGCGCTTGCCGACCGTGGCGCTCAGGTGATTTTCACCGATGATGTAGCCTCTGCCGCCGCCGGACTCGATATCCCGGCCGAACCTTTGCGTCAGAGCGGTGTGTCGATGCTGCGCCGCCGCAATGAGTGCGGGGGACACAACTATTTCATATCAGTTCTGCGCGACACCGTTGTTGACGGATGGGTGCGCGTGGCCTCCGATGCGGTTGCCGATGTGATGATTTTCGACCCCGTGACCGGTAAGCGCGGAGTGGCTCAGAGCCGCAAGGCCGATGCTCCGGGCTATACCGATGTGCGTCTGCAGATGCAACCCGGCAGCTCCTTGTTGCTCAAGACCTTCCCCACGGCTGTCAATGCCGAGCCGTGGCATTATGTGGAGCGGCGTGGCACTCCCATGAATATAAACTCAGGTTGGAGCATCAGCTTCCCCAAGAGCGATCCAGCCATCGGTGAAAGCTTTGTCACCGACACACTCACCCCATGGACCAATCTGCCCGACGAACGAGCCAAAATCAACAGCGCTACAGGTCGTTACACAGTCACTGTCAATCTCCCCGACTCGGTTAAGGCCGATGGCTGGGTGCTCGATCTCGGTGATGTGAGGGAGAGCGCGAGGGTGACGGTCAACGGCTCCCCGGCCGGATGCGTCTGGTGCGTGCCAATGAGTATCGAGATCGGTGCTTTGCTTCATCCCGGCCAAAATGAGATCGTTGTTGATGTAACCAACCTTCAGGCCAACCGCATAGCCGATTATGAGCGTCGTGGAGTGGAATGGCGAGTGTTCAAGGACGCCAATATTGCCAGTGTCACCAATGCCAAGAAATTCAGTTTCGGCGACTGGGACACAGTTCCATCCGGACTGAATTCCACCGTCAGCCTCACACCTGTATATTATGAGAAATAAATATATTATGAGAAATAAGTAAATATAACTGTATATGAGAAACATTCTGTCAAAATGCTTGCTTGTGGCCGTGGCCATGCTCACGATGGTACCTGTCGGAGCCGAGGAGCTTCAGCCCCGTCCCGAGATACTCAAGACTCTCGTCAAGGTCAACGACCATTATCTCAAAAAACATCCCGACCCCCTGCTCGGCATCCCCTACTACTCGCGCAAGAAGGTCTATGAGGCGAATATCTGGACAAGAGGCGTTTATTTCGAGGGACTCATGGCTCTCTATTCCATCTATCCGGCCAACCGCTATTATGACTATGCCTACTGCTGGGCCGATGGTTTCAAATGGGGCATGCGCCGCGACGACACCACCACCCGCAACGCCGACAACTATTGCTGCTCGCAGACCTACATCGACCTCTACCGCCTCACTCCCGAGCCCCAAGATGCTCACCAAGACCAAGGCAAACATGAACATGCTCGTCAACACCCCCCAGGTGGACGACTGGACATGGATCGACGCCATACAGATGGGCATGCCCATACTCGCCAAGCTGTCGGCCACCACCGGCGACCCGCGCTATGCCGAGAAGGCTTACGACATGTATTCATGGACCCGCAACACCCTCGCCGGCGGTCTCTACAATAAGAAAGATGGTTTGTGGTGGCGTGACGCCGACTTCGTGCCCCCCTACAAGGAGCCTAACGGTAAGGATTGCTATTGGTCGCGCGGCAACGGTTGGGTTGTGGCTGCTCTTGTCAGGGTGCTTGACGAGATTCCGGCCGACGATCCTCACCGCAAGGAGTATGAGAAGGACTTCAAGGATATGTGTGCGGCTCTTGTGAAATGTCAGCGCGAGGACGGTTTCTGGAATGTATCGCTCCATGACCCCTCGAATTTCGGTGGCAAGGAGCTGACCGGCACTGCCCTCTTCGTCTACGGAATGGCTTGGGGCGTGCGCAACGGCTTGCTCGACCGCGATACATATATGCCTGTTATCACCAAGGCATGGAACGCCATGGTCAACGACGCTGTTCACCCAGACGGCTATCTCGGCTACGTGCAGGGCACAGGCAAGGAGCCCAAGGACGGCCAGCCCGTGGCCTACGACTCCAAGCCCGACTTTGACGACTACGGCACCGGCTGCTTCCTCCTCGCCGGAACAGAAGTCTATAAACTCTGATAGTCGATGGAGTTTATAAAGTTTAAAAAGTTTAGATATAGCTCGTAGGGTATCAGGAGATATCCTCGGTGATATAAGTTATAATGCCATTCACGGTTCCAAGTGCCGAGAATGGCATTTTTGATTTATTATATCCCGGCATGTTTTGATTATGAATTGTCGCCAAGTTATACCCAAGCTGCGCGGGCCTACGGCACGCTTGCATGGGCCTACCAATGTTTGGCGGCTACGCCGCCATTCTCGCACAGCACGTCAACGTCATGATTTGAGACAACATCCGCGCCGCCATTCTCGCACAGCACATCAGCGTCAAGATTTGAGATGATATCCGTGCCGCCATTCTCGCACAGCACATCAGCGTCAAGGTTTGAGATGACATTTGCGCCGCCATCCGTGCACAGGGCATTAATGTCACGATTTGTGATGGCATAATGCCGCAATTTTGCTGCCAAGCGGCATAGCCGCGACACAATGGTAGGCCCATGCAAGCGCGCCGTAGGCCCGCGCAGCTTGGGTATAAAGCAATACCCCCAGATAATCAGCTGCGTAGCTGCGACACATTTGGCATCCATTTTTTGTTTATTCAAAATATTCCATGTATTTTTGCGATATCATGGCTAATACCTACATAAAAATTCTATTGCATATTGTTTTTGCTGTTAAAAATCGCAATGGTCTGATCTCGCCTTTATGGCGTGAACGGTTATATGCATATATATCATCCATATTGCGTGCTAAAGGCGATTTCCCGTTGGCAATTGGTGGAACCGATGACCATATACATATATTTTTTACATATAATGCAAGGGAAACGGTGCCGAACATTGTTCGTGAAATAAAGAGCGGTACATCAAAATACATTAACGAAAACCGGCTGACGCCATTACGATTTGAATGGCAGAAAGGGTACGCATGTTTTTCGTATTCCCAATCACAGACAGATGCCGTTGTAAAATACATAAATAACCAAAATCAGCACCATAAGGGATATACCTTGACGGATGAGATTAAAAACGTGCTGACCAAATTTGGTATTGAGTATGATGAACGGTATATATTTCAGGAAGCCGAATAGCCGTAGTTGCAAAATTACGCATCCATTCTCGCGTGGAGCGTCAATGTTGGGATTGAGTGTATTACGTTGTGTTGCCATGTTTACAGTAAATATGTTCTTGAAACAAGTGTCGCAGCTACGCAGCTAAATATTTGCATGATGTGCTAATTATACCCAAGCTGCGCGGGCCTACGGCGCGCTTGCATGGGCCTACCAAAGTGCAGCGGCTACGCCGCCATTCTCGCACAGCACATCAGCGTCAAGATTTGAGATGATATCCGTGCCGCCATTCTCGCACAGCACATCAGCGTCAAGGTTGAGCCGCCATCCTCGCACAGCACGTTAGCGTCAAGATTTGAGATGACATCCGCGCCGCCATCCTCGCACAGCACGTTAGCGTCAAGATTTGAGATGATATCCGTGCCGCCATTCTCGCACAGCACATCAGCGTCAAGATTTGAGATGATATCCGTGCCGCCATCCGTGCACAGGGCATCAATGTCATGATTTGTGATGGCATAATGCCGCAATTTTGCGGCCAAGCGGCATAGCCGCGACACAATGGTAGGCCCATGCAAGCGCGCCGTAGGCTCGCGCCGCTTGGGTATAAAGCAATACACACACAGATAGTCAGCAGCGTATCTGCGACACCTTTGCGACACATTTGGCATCCGGTTACGAAAGTATTACGCGATCACTAATGTAACTTTTGTCCTTTTGTATCTCCGGTGTGTATCCCCCTTGGGATCATCTAAACTACTTTTCCTGATGGCTACGCGATATTATCGCACCTTTTCCCGTTTGGTCATGTGTTAACTTTGTGCCATACAATTAATCACAAAACATTATGGCAACAAACAACTCTAACAAGCGTCAAAAGCGTCCGGCCACGCGCATTGGCAAAGCCGCCGTAGGTCGCACTCTTCTTATCCTCATGGAAAATCTCATCACATGCTACATGTCGGCTGAGTGCATGCGAACCACTATGCGTGCGGTATATATCTACCTTCATAGCCCCGACATTCTCATAGACGAATGTCTCAACATAAAGGTATTCGACATCTTGAAAAATGAAATCGACCTTAGCTATGACCGTTCGCAAAAGGCCCGCGAACGTGCTGCACTCCGTAAAGCTGCCCGCGAGGCCGCTGCTATAGACTCTCTTCAAGCATCCCCTGACGCAACCATGCTGCAAACTTGCAGTGATGGTGATAGCGGACATCCGGTAGAGCAGACTCTGCCCGTGAACGCCGGATGCTCACCCACTACAGCGAATCCTATCCATGCGGAACAAACACCCGCATCAGCAAATTCCGTCAATACAGAACATATGTCCGCATCAGCAAATCCCGATAATGACGAAACCATTCCATCATTATCGACTCCTCCCGACGATGCCAGACACTCCGCAGCCCGACCTGTGAAAAGACGGCGACCTGTCCGCGATCCCGACGAACCGGCCTTTACATATCGTCCACCGGCGCAGAAGCCACCGAAAGCCTATGTAATCAACGAGGACGATGAGGTCAAACCTTACGATCCATATGGCATCAGAGAAGCCTTAGAGAAGCAGAAAGTCCATCGGTTGGTGCGTTCAAATCTTTGGTAATGCCTCGCACAGCGTCCAACTGCTGTATGCATCATGTCGGCACGTCAGGGTTATGGAGGTCAGCGCGGTTGATGCGATTGGACGTATCTTGAATATTTCTCTTTGGCTACGGCCTGCAGGTCTGGTGCGGTGTCGCATTCGTCGATGATTTCCACCCCGAGCATGGTCTCGATTACATCCTCCATGGTCACGATGCCGCGCATGCAGCCATATTCGTCGGTAATGACCGAGATATGTTCTTTCTTCTCTATCAGGGCTTTCCATATGTCCGAAACACTATCGTTTTCCGAGAAAAACAATATCGGTCTCAGTATGTCGGATACCGGTTGGTCGGTGATGTCTGAGCATAGTTTTTCGAGCACGGCAGCACGTCTTACATAGCCGTTGATATACTCCTTGCGGTCGTCATAGACCGGTATGCGTGAAAAGTTGGCGAGATCGGGATTGTCGTGAAACTCCTTCATGGTGGTGGAGCCGGGTATGGATGCCACCACAACGTAAGGTGTCATTATCTGATGGGCCTTGACGTTTTCAAGTTTGAGAAAGTTTCGCATGATCTGACTTTCCTGAGCCTGAAACACACCCTCCTCTTCACCGACTTCCACCATGGCCTCCACCTCCTCGCGGCTTACTGTGAGCGGCTGGATTTTCGGTGCGAAACAACGTGTGAGCAATTCGGAAAGCCATACCAAAGGATAGGTTATGAATATCAGCACGCGTATGATTCTGGCAGACGGCATGGCAAGCTCGCGCCAATAGGATGCACCGATAGTTTTCGGTATGATCTCCGACAGCACGAGGATAAGCAGTGTGAGTATCGCCGAAATGATGCCGAAATAGGCCTCGCCGAATACTTTGACCGATTCGGAGCCTACGCCGGCGGCTCCGATGGTATGGGCGATTGTATTGAGCGACAGGATCGCCGCCACCGGACGATCAATGTTTGTCTTGTAGCTCATCATGAGGCTTGCGCTTTTGACGCCGAGATTTTCTTTCATGGAGATGAAAGAAACGGGAGTTGACAGAAGCACGGCTTCGAGAACCGAGCAAAGAAATGACAGAGCTAACGCTCCGAGAAGATATAACAGTATTAATTCCATAAAATAGTGAATAGATGAAACATGTCATCTGTCACACGTGGTGTGCAGATGGTTGGAAGGGGAGAGAGTAATCTCGTTTCATCTATTTTTATTCACGGAAAACGCAATATATCTTCTGTAGATTCTTCTTCACGACATAATGCCGGACAGGAAGTATGACCTTGTCGATGAGGTGTGATGATGAGACTGTGAATGCCACTGGTGACGATGTCACGGGGGTGGCCGCTTCCACTTTGGCTGCTTGATGCCTTACCATGCAGAAGTCGCTCTCATCGACAGTTTCAAAATCAATTTGGGCCATATGTGCATACGCTTCGATGTGCGGCGACAGCATGATTGCGATCCCCGTCATCAAGGCAGTGATGAATATGCGCATATGTGATTTTGTCATAAAAAGTGTGTAATGGTGTGTAATAAATAACACCTGTGAATGTCGATTTGTTTTCCTCCTATGGTGCGATGGCGGCATATAATAAAAAAGAGTGCCGCGCGGGGCGGCACTCTCCTATGTCAGTCCGATGCAGGTCAACGCTTTAGACACACTCTAAAGCGATATTTCCTGACCGTTGAGTTTCAGATTGTTGAAGTGGACGTTGTCATAGAGTCCTGTGAGTGAGTTGGTCCCTGAGGTCACGCCATCGAATGTCGAGTTCTTGACCTCGACGTTGTGGATGTTGCAGATGTCCTCGAAGCCCTCGATCTTCACACCGAATTTGCTCTTCTTGCAGGTGACGTTCTCAAGATATACGTTCTGGACGGTGGGGGGGAAGCTGCGGTCGCACTTCTCGCGCTGCTCGTAGACCAGATTGATTTTGAGCACGGCCTCGTTGCACTGGCCCACCTCGACGTTGCGCACGAAGATGTCCTCGATGACGCCGCCGCGGCACGAGTTGGTCTTGATGCGGATCACGCGGTCAAGCTCGGGCGAGTCCATGACGCAGTTCTCGACAAAGAGGTTCTTGAATCCGCCCGAGATCTCGCGGCCCACGACGACGCCGCCGTGGCCGTTCTTCATGCGGCAGTTGCGCACGATGACGTTCTCGGTGGGGATGCCCGCAGGTGCGTCCGTCGCGGTTGCGTCCGCTCTTGATGGCGATGCAGTCGTCGCCGGTGTCGAAGAAGCAGTCCTCGATGAGCACGTTCTTGCACGACTCGGGGTCGCAGCCGTCGCCGTTGGGGCCGTCGTTCTGGATGTGCACGCCGCGCACGGTGAGATTCTCGCAGAGCAGGGGATGTATCACCCAGAACGGCGAGCGGAGCAGGGTCACATCCTCGATGAGCACGTTCTTGCACTTCACGGGATTGACGAGCTGGACGCGCATGCCGTAGCCGTCGCCCATCATGCGCTTCTCCACGGGCACGCCGTTTTCGTTCCACTCCATGAGGATGGGGACGGCCTATGCGCTGCGAGATGATGCCCTTATCAAACTCGAAACCATACTTGACGGCGCCGCACATGCGCCACCAGTTGGCGTTCTCGCCACCGCCGTCGACGGTGCCCTTGCCGGTAACGGCTATGTTCTCCTGCTCGTAGGCATAGATCATGGGCTGATAGTTGTAGCAGTCCATGCCCTCCCAGCGGGTGTAGACGAGGGGATATTCACTGAGGTCTGAGGTGAAGAGCAGCGTGGCGCCCTCCTCGAGGTGCAGGTTGACGTTGCTCTTGAGGGTGATGGGGCCGGTGAGCCATGTTCCGGCGGGAATGATCACTCGTCCGCCACCTTCGTTGGAGCAGCGTTCGATGAGGCTGTTGATCATCTCGGTGTAGAGATAGCCTTGTGTGTCGGATTTCTTGCCGTAGTCAAGCAGGCGGTAATCTTTGTCACGGAATTCCGGGGCCTTGATCTGAGCCTCCACGGCCGGATAAATGTTTTCCCAGGCATAGGCCGGGGTGATGGCTGGGGCTGTGTTGTCGGCCACGGCTGACATAGCCAGACCCAGAAGTCCCATAAGAATTAAACGGTGTTTCTTCATCAATTTAAGGTTAATTAGTTTTTCATCTTCAAAAGTAGTGATTTTTTCTGAAAGTATCGGGATTATGAAGTAGGTAATACGTAAATAATGCGTAATTTTGCATGAACGAATCTATAATATCATGAAAATAGCTGTAAAATATTTTTGTATGTTGTGTGCCGTGATGTGTCTATCCATTCCGGCCGGTGCCAAGAAAAAGAACGCCGAACTGAGGCGTGAGGACAAGGCATTTTTCATCACTGATGAGGCTCGCCGCATTGGCGATCAGGTGTTGCTATACCAACGCGTGACGGGTGGTTGGCCTAAGAATATCGACATGGCCCGTGCTATGACCGATGGAGAGAAGGCTCAGGTGGAGGCTGAAAAAGACCGCATGAATGATTCGACCACCGACAATGGAGCCACAACAATGCAGATGGCTTATCTGGCCCGGCTTTATGCCGCTACGGGTGATGTGAAGTATCGCGATGCTGTGCGCCGTGGGGTGGATTATCTGCTGTCGGGGCAGTATCCCAACGGCGGTTGGCCTCAGTTCTGGCCCGAGATGCGCGACTATCAGATACATATCACTTACAATGACAATGCCATGGTCAACACCATGTCGGTGATACGCGACATGATGTATGGTGTGGCTCCTTACGATTGCGCAGGATTGCTGCCTGAGGGCTACAGAAAACGGCTCATGGAGTCGTTTTACCGTGGAGTGGAGTGCATACTCGCCACCCAGATAGTCAAGGACGGCGAACTGACCGTGTGGTGTCAGCAGCATGACCGCGATACATATGCTCCCGCTCCGGCACGTGCCTATGAGCTTCCGTCATATTGCTCCAATGAGTCAGCGGCGATCTTGAATCTGCTCATGGAGATTCCCGCTCCGGATGCGCGCATCAAACGTTCCATTCATGCCGGCATGCGTTGGCTCGACGATCATAAAATTACGGGCTACCGTTACTCTCGTATAAATGAGCGTGGCGAGTGGGATGCTACCCTGGTGCGTGAGGAGGGGGCCGGACCGCTGTGGGCACGTTTCTATGATCTGACCTATGGCGAGCCTTATGTGTGCGACCGTGACGGTGTGCCGCGCCGGCATCTTGAACAGATAGGCCACGAGCGCCGCAACGGCTACGGATGGTATAGCGAAAATGCCGCTTCGCTCTATGATAAGTATGACCGGTGGGCTGACAGATGGGACGCTGCAAATAAAGTGGCTCTCGATCTCGGCGGCAAGGGTGCCAATGAGACCGGTCATATGCTCCTCGACCGTAAGGAGGTGGTAAATGTTAAGGATTTTGATGCCGTGGTCGAGCTGGGTGGCTCGATTCAGGCTGCTATCGAGCGGGCACCGGCTTCACCTGCAAAGCCTTATAAAATATATGTGAAAAATGGCCTTTATAATCAGAAGGTTGTGATAGACCGTCCGAACATAGTGCTTGTCGGTGAGAACCGCGACAGCACACGCATAGTCTTGGCTGAGAAAAATTCCGATGCCCGCGGACTCATGTATAACGGCCGTCCTACCGGCAATGGTGTGATTGTGCTTCAGGAGGGAGCGGATGACTGTGTGATCAGCGGACTGACGGTCTATAACAACTATGGCTCGACCGTCGAAAAGACCACTACCCATCAGATGTCGATTTTCGGACGCGCCACCCGCACGATTGTCATCAACTGCAATGTGTGGGCCGATGGCAATGATGCTCTTTCGTTGTGGTGCAGGGGTGGAGGCGGCATGTATTATCATGCCGACCTTGACATACGTTGCAAGGGGGTCGATTTTCTGTGTCCGCGTGGATGGTGTTTTGCCACACGCTGCAAGTTTCTTGGCGACGGCCATGCACTCATCTGGCATGACGGGCGCGGCGACAAGTCGCAGAAACTCGTGATCACGGATTCATTTTTTGACTCAGAGACCCCCTCGCCGCTCGGGCGCTACCATCATGATGCGCAGTTTTTCCTGATGAATTGCCATCTTACCGAACGTGTGCTTGATGAGAATATCCGTTATGCCTATACTGACAAGGTGCTTGATCCGTGTCCGTGGGGACAGCGTGTGTATTATCTCAATTGTACGCGAGAGGGTGGGCACAGCGGTTGGCTCGATGACAATTTCAAGAGTTCTGAACAGGCTCCGGAGTATCATGAGGTCAAAGCTGCCTGGACTTTCAACGAGCAATGGGATCCCGAGTCACGCATCCGCGACCTCTGGAATGTGCTGCGATATTGATGAAATATGCATATAACTGAAAACGGGCGGCGAAGTTAAACTCGCTGCCCGTTAATTGTTTTTGTGGTTCAAGCCGTTTGTCCGGTGCATATCATCAGGATGTTTAGGAGATACAAAAAGACAAAAGTTACATAAGCAACAAAAAATAATTAAAAATATACTTTTGTTCTTATGTAACTTTTGTCCGTTTGTATCTCTTTGTACTGCATTTACGGGTTGAGCCGTTTTCGTGCTTTTGTCCTATTTTGCTCGGAGCTGCCAGAAGGCCACAGCGGCTGCGGCGGCTACGTTGAGTGAATCGACATTGTGCGCCATGGGTATGCGGGCTGTATAGTCGGCACGCTCGATGGTTGAGAGGGGGAGTCCGTCCCCTTCGGTGCCCATAATTATGGCCAGACGAGGCTCGGAGCAGAGCGCAGGGTCGTCGATTGATACCGATTTGTCGGTCAATGCCATGGCTACGGTCTTGAAACCAAGCTGGTTGAGCGATTGTGCGTCGTCAATCCATGTCCATGGCACAAGGAATATGGTGCCCATCGACACGCGTATGGCACGGCGGTTGAGCGGGTCGCAGGATGTCGGGGTGAGCAGCACGGCGTCTATGCCGAGAGCTGCCGCCGAGCGGAATATGGCGCCGATATTTGTAGTGTCGACCACTCCGTCAATCACCACCACACGTCTTGCATCACGGCATACCTCTTCGACCCGGGGCGGGAGGGGGCGGCGCATGGCGCAGAGCACTCCGCGGGTGAGGGTGTAGCCTGTGAGTGAGGCTAACAGTTCACGACTGCCGGTATAGACCGGGATGTCGGGAAACCGTGCTATGATTGATGAGGCGTCACCATCGACATGCTTCGACTCGCATAGCAGCGAGAGGGGTTCGTAACCGGCCTGTATGGCCACGTTTATAACCTTGGGACTCTCGGCTATGAAGATGCCGCGCGAGGGGTCGAGCCTGTTGCGCAACTGCGCCTCGGTGAGCGAGGCATAGACCTCCAGGCCGGGATGTGTGAGCGAATCGACGGTAATTACGGGCATGCTAAACTTTAACCTTTAAACGTTAAACTTTACAATCAATGATGCTCGTGGCTGAGGACGTAGCTTTTGACTTTCTGGAAGAGGTCGTTGGCAAAGACGAACTCGTTGAGGGCCTCGTTGGCGGTGTGGTATATCTGGTGCATGTCGCCCACCCATTCGCGGTAGCCCTTGTTGATGAACACGATGTTCTCGCCGATGCCGAGCACCGAGTTCATGTCGTGGGTGTTGATGATGGTGGTGATGTTGTATTCGTGGGTGATGTCGCTGAGCAGTTCGTCGATCACGATCGAGGTGCGGGGGTCGAGGCCCGAGTTGGGCTCGTCGCAGAAGAGGTATTTGGGATTGAGGGCGATGGCGCGGGCGATGGCCACACGTTTCTGCATACCGCCCGAGATCTCGGAGGGGTATTTGTTGTCGGCGCCCTTGAGGTTGACGCGCTCGATACAGAACTGGGCACGGTCATGAATCTCGGCGGCAGTCATGTCGGTGAACATGGTGAGCGGGAAAGCCACGTTGCCGAGCACGGTCTCGGAGTCAAAGAGCGCCGAGCCCTGGAAAGAGCATTCCGATCTCCTTGCGCAGTTCCTTGATCTGTGACGGTTCCATCTTCATGACGTCGCGTCCGTCGAATAGTATCTCGCCCTTTTCGGGCATGAGCAGGCCGATGATGCTCTTGATGAGCACGGTCTTGCCCGATCCGCTCTGTCCGATGATCAGGTTGGTCTTGCCGGTCTCGAACGTGGCCGAGACGTCGTGTAGGATTGTCTTGCCGTCAAACGATTTGGTGACGTTCTTGACTTCGATCATTGCAGGAGGAGTTTGGTGAGTATGACGTCGAGAAGGAGTATGAGGATGCTGGAGGCGACGACGGCGTTGGTCGAAGCCTTGCCCACCTCGAGGGCTCCGCCCTTGACGTAGTAGCCGTAGAAGGAGGCGACGGAGGTGATGATGAACGAGAAGAAGAGCGACTTGATGAGGCCGTACCAGACGTACCATTCCTGAAACATCGTCTGCAGGCCGTAGATGAACCGGTTGAGGGGGATGATGTCGGTGAAGGTGGAGATGAGCACGCCGCCCATGAAGGAGGTGAAGATGCAGAACACCACGAGCACCGGCATGAAGAGCAGGAAGCCCACGACTTTGGGGAGCACCAGGAAGTTGGCCGAGTTGACTCCCATGATGTCGAGGGCGTCTATCTGCTCGGTCACACGCATGGTGCCTATCTCCGAGGCGATGTTCGAGCCGACCTTGCCCGCGAGTATCAGGCAGAGGATCGAGTTGGAGAACTCAAGCAGGATGATCTCGCGCGTGGCCAGACCGGTAGAGTAGGCCGGGATGAGGGGCGACATGATGTTGAGCTGCATCTGTATGGTGCAGACGGCTCCGATGAAGACGGATATGACGAGCACGAGGGGTATGGAGTCGATGCCGAGCTTGGTGATTTCGGCGATGGTGCGGTGAAGAATATCTTCCAGCTGTCGGGTATGTTGCAGACCCTGCACATGAATGTGCAGTAGCGCCCGAAGGTGGCCAGCGAGTCGGAGATGATCATTGGACGGGGGATTCTGGTGTAGTTGAGGGGAGTTAAAGGGGGCGATTGAGGGCATTAGGGACGATTAGGGTCATTAGAGTCATTAGGGTCGTTAAGGTCGTTAAGGTCATTAGGGATGTTGGCTCGACTCTATCGACCCTATCGACCTTATCGACCTTATCGACTCTATTGACCTTATTAACTTTAAGACTATAGTGCATTAACTAACTGTTCGACTGATAGCTCCTGCTGCTCGCCTGTGGTCATGTTTTTGAGTGTGACGGTGCCGTTGGCCAGTTCGGTCTCGCCGATTATCGCCACGAAGGGTATGCCGAGCGCGTCGGCGCGGCCCATCTGTTTTTTCATTTTGGCGCAGTCGGGATATATCTCGGCCGAGATGCCGGCGGCGCGCAGTGCTTCGCATGATGCGCATGGAGCGGAGGCCTCGGCGGGGCCGAAGTTGGTGAACATGACGCGGGCGGCGCCCTGTATCTCGGCGGGATAGAGGTCGAGGGTGTTGAGCACGTCGTAGATGCGGTCGGCGCCAAACGAGATGCCTACGCCCGAGAGTCCGGGCATGCCGAAGACGCCGGTGAGGTTGTCATAGCGGCCGCCGCCGGTGATGCTGCCTATCTCCACGTCCTTGGCCTTGACCTCGATGATGGTGCCGGTGTAGTAGTTGAGGCCGCGGGCCAGCGATACGTCGAGCTCGAGGATGGCCTCGAGTCCGAGTGCGGCGGTGCCGGCCATGACCTCGCGCAGTTCCTCGACACCCTTGAGACCGGTCTCGGAGGATGCAAGGAGTGATGCGAGACTTTCGAGACGCTCCTCGTTGCTGCCCGAGAGGGTGATGATGGGGGTAATCTTGTCGATGGCCTCGGCTGAGATGCCGCGCTCGGCGAGCTCCTCCTTCACCTTGTCAAGACCGATCTTGTCGATCTTGTCGATGGCCACGGTGATGTCGACAATCTTGTCGGGGGCTCCGATGAGTTCGGCTATGCCGGCGAGCACCTTGCGGTTGTTGAGCTTGATGGTGATGCGTATGCCCAGACGGCGGAACACCTCGTCGATCATCTGCAGCAGCTCGACCTCGTTGAGCAGCGAGTCGGAGCCGACCACATCGGCGTCGCACTGATAGAACTCGCGGTAGCGGCCTTTCTGCGGACGGTCGGCACGCCATACGGGCTGAATCTGGAAACGCTTGAAGGGGAACTGGAGCTCGTTGCGGTGCATGACCACAAAACGTGCGAAAGGCACAGTGAGGTCATATCGCAGACCTTTCTCGCAGAGCTGGGCGGCCAGACGGGGGCAGTCGCCTGCCTCGATGAGCTTGGGGTCGACACCGCGCAGGAAGTCGCCCGAGTTGAGTATCTTGAAGAGCAGCTTGTCACCCTCCTCGCCATATTTTCCCATGAGGGTCGAGAGATTCTCCATGGCAGGAGTCTCGATCTGCTGGAAGCCGTAGAGGTGGAAAACTTCGCGTATAGTGTCGAAAATATAATTGCGGCGGGCCATCTCGGCGGGTGTAAAATCGCGTGTGCCCTTGGGTATGGAAGGTTTCTGTGCCATGATTTTTAGAATTTCTTGCAAAGTTAATGTTTTTTCATTAATTTTGCATCAAATGTAATGCGTAAATGAAACTTGTAGGAGCACATGTATCGGTAGAGAAAGGTGTGAGCAACGCCCCTCTGAATGCCAGGGCCATAGGCGCGCGCTCGTTCGCGCTGTTTACCCGCAACCCGTCACGATGGGTGTCAAAGGCTATTTCCGATAAGGAGGCCGAGGCATTCATGCGCAATTGCCGCGAATGTGGATATACGCCCGACATGATACTCCCGCATGACAGCTATCTCATCAATCTCGGCAGTCCCGACGCCGAGAAGCTTGAGAAGTCGCGCACGGCTTTTCTCGACGAGATGCGCCGTTGCGAGCAGTTAGGGCTCACGATGCTCAATTTTCACCCCGGAAGCCATATGCGCGAAATCGGTGAAGAGGAGTGTCTGGACCGTATAGCCGAATCGCTCAATCTCATGCTCTCGCAGACATCCGGAGTGAAAGCGGTGATAGAGAACACCGCCGGTCAGGGCAGCAATCTTGGCTTCACTTTCGCCCAGATAGCCCGCATTATCGATGGTGTGGAGGATAAGTCGAGAGTGGGAGTGTGTGTTGATACCTGTCACGCACATGCGGCAGGTTATGACATGACCACCCCCGAGGCTTATGACCGCACATGGGATGAGTTCGGGAGAGTGATAGGATTTGAGTATCTCTGCGGCATGCACATCAACGACACGGCCAAGGCTCTTGGCTCGAAGGTTGACCGTCACGCTCCGATAGGTCAGGGTGTGCTTGGCGAATGGTTCTGGCGCAGACTGATGGAGGATCCCCGCATGGATAATATCCCTCTGATTCTCGAGACTACCGATGTGAGCCTGTGGCCGGAGGAGATACGCTATCTCAACGAACTGGCCGGAGTGCCCCCGTTGGTTGACTAAGATAGGCTTACGCATTATATTCTACTGCTTTCTTTCCACTAAAACAGGGTATTGAAGCGAGGTTTTCGGCCACAACTTCAGAACTTGTTTTCAATAACGAAAAATTTAAAAATAATATCATACTTACCTTAATTAATTAAACTGTCATGAGCAGAACTAAACCTGACCAGAGCTTCTGGAAGCTTTGGAATCTGAGTTTCGGTTTTTTCGGCGTGCAGATAGCATATGCCCTTCAGAGCGCCAACATCACCCGAATCTTCGCCACCATCGGTGCTGACCCTCATTCATTAAGCTATTTCTGGATATTGCCCCCGTTGATGGGAATTATCGTGCAACCCCTTGTAGGTGCTGCGAGTGACCGCACATGGAACCGCCTCGGACGTCGTCTGCCTTATCTGCTCATCGGAGCGGCCATCGCTGTCATCGTGATGTGTCTGCTCCCCAACGCCGGCAGTTTCGGCCTCACGGTCGCCGGAGCGATGGTGTTCGGTTTCATCGCGCTGATGTTTCTCGACACTTCAATCAATATGGCCATGCAGCCGTTCAAGATGCTTGTGGGCGATCAGGTCAACGAGCGTCAGAAGGGTTTGGCCTACTCCATACAGAGCTTCCTGTGCAACGCCGGCAGTCTTGTGGGCTATCTCGCCCCCATCACCCTCACCGCCATAGGTATAAGCAATCTTGCCCCTGAGGGTCAGGTGCCTGCGAGTGTGACCTATTCGTTCTATATCGGTGCGGCTGTGCTGGTGCTCTGCGTTATTTACAGTTTTGTATTTATCCGTGAGATGCCTCCCAAGGAGTATGCCGAATATCACGGTATCAAAAAGGAGGAGCAGACTGAGAAGAAGGAGGGCATGCTGACGCTGCTGCGTAAAGCTCCCGGTACATTCTGGACCGTCGGTCTGGTGCAGTTCTTCTGCTGGTCGGCATTCCTCTACATGTGGACATATACCAACGGCGCCATCGCCGACACCGTGTGGGGCACTACCGACACACGTTCCGCGGAGTATCAGACAGCCGGCAACTGGGTGGGCGTGCTCTTTGCCGTACAGGCCGTCGGCTCGGTGATATGGGCCGTCGCCATCCCGATGTTCAAGAATCACAAGGTGGTCTACTCGCTCAGCCTTGTGCTTGGTGGTCTTGGCTTTATCTCGACGCTTTTCATCACTGACCAGCATTGGTTGTTCCTGTCGTTCCTGCTCATCGGCTGCGCGTGGGCCGCGATGCTTGCCATGCCGTTCACTATTCTGACCAATTCGCTGTCGGGCAAGAATATGGGCACATACTTGGGTCTGTTCAACGGCACTATCTGTCTGCCTCAGATCTGCGCGGCTGCATTGGGTGGCGTGATTCTGCCTCTGGTCGGTGGGCGTCAGGTAAATATGCTCGTGCTCGCCGGTGCGTTCCTGATTATCGGTGCATTCTGCGTGGGTCTTATCAAGGAGACCTATGCTGAGGCAAAGGCTGCTGACAATATGATGAAAGAGGAGATTTGATATCGATCACTTAAATTGTAAGTCAATATAAAACAACCGCTCCTGCAACCTATAAAAACTGATTGCAGGAGCGGTTTTATTTTCAGTAATTTTTATCGATGGCCCGGTATGCCTTGGTCAGTTGACCGGAGGGAGAGGAGATATATTTCAATTGGTCAATTCTTATACGCGTGAAGAGTAATGGTTGATGAATTGTCAGTAAGCACCATCTTGTCATTTGAATATGATTTGATAGTGTAAGTTACCGGGTCAAGATCATCACTATCAATCATGATCATATCACCATCTTCATTGCGGTAACCATTGATGGCAACGGTGAGTTTGCCGTCAGTTTCAGACCAAATGAATGATTTATTGATCTGCTGGGATGCGTAATCGGACGAGCTTGAGTAGATCACTCCGCTGAAATATTTGTAGAAAGTGTAGATCTGTCCGTCATTGTCCATCCATGGTGTTGTTACGACTGATGATGTGAAGTCATCAACATTATCCTCATCACATGAGGTGAATATACCTGATATCATAACGGTGATAAACATCATCATAAAGAATTTTACTCTTTTCATCTTGTCTTGATAAATTTGTTTAGTTAAGTTTAACGACTGCAAAGTTATACAAGAACCAAGGTCCCGGCAATGGATAAATTCACGGTTTTATAGCACCGAGATCATAGTCCCGACGAATTGATAATGGTGATTTACCGGTCTTTGCCTTAAGTAAGCGCGAAAAGTAAGACGGATCGTCATAACCGAGTTCATACGAAATCTGTTTGACGGTCAGGTCTGTATATATAAGCATACGCTGTGCTTCAAGAACAATTCTATCTATCAGTAGTTGTTGCATTGACTTTCCTGTGTAAAGACGTGTTACTTCGGAAAGATATGATGATGAGATGTTTAGAGAGTTCGTATAGAACTGTATGCTTTTTTCGGTCTTAAAATTCTTTTCCAAGAGTTCTGTGAAATCACGCATCAGCTTTTTGTCAGGGATGGTAACTGATACGTGAGATGATTCCGGCGAGTCAGATATAGCTCTTATGATTATTGAGAAGAATAATGATATTGTATTGTTCTTGATATCATTATAAACGGGATCATTGAATTTGTCATAGTCCGAAAGTATGTGTAATGTCCTGAGTAGGTTATCATACAATATTTTATCCATGAGTACCGGCCGGGTTATGGTCGGTAGGGAAAACATTTTGGATACATAATCGGCGTGAACAATCTCAGGAGATATCTTCACACACCAGAAATCCGCATCTTTAACATGGATATTGCCATGCACTTCTCCAGGATTGACATATATCAGTGAAGGCTTATCTCCGGCAATGGTATTGAAGTCCACGTCCATGCTTCCGAAACCGTCTTCATTTATTATAAACAGGAAATTGTCATCAATATGTGGTGGCAGGTATTCAAACAGGTCGGGACCTTCACCTTTGGAAATGTGCTTCACATAAAAACTCGATCCATTGACACTCATGCGTCTGAGTGGTATTCCTTTTAATTTCATGTTGCGGTCGTCGGATAGCGTTGTGATTGATGAGGAGAGTGTGGACTAATAAGCCTAATAAGCCTAATAGGGCTAATAAGGCTAATAGGGCTAATATGATAGGCCCAATAGGGCTAATAGGCCTAATAAGGCTAATGGGGCTAATATGATAGGCCCAATAAGGCTAATAGGGCCAATATAAATAGGCCTAATAAGCTAATATAATGGGTTTGGTATTGTGATGTGGTTATTCGGCTTTGTGGAGGATGTTGATGAGTTGCTCGCCGAGGCCGATGGTGTAGCCTTGGGTGATGTGGATGATGCGGTTGAAGGTGTCGGCGATGATGAATACCGGCAGGGTGCGGTCGGTGAGCTTCATGTTGGTGCTGATTTCATTGAGGATTTTGCCGTCAATGTCGGTGCCGAAGGTCACTGTTGAGGGGAGTGCGGTGAAGCGGGCGGAGTCGAAGCGTGAGGCGGTTTCGGGCGATTCGAACAGGAGCATGATTTTACCGCCCCATTGTTCGAGGTCTTTGGCTGCGAGCGATATGTCGTTGAGGGCGTGGACGGTGGGTTCGTTGCCCGGGGCGATGATGCCGAGGATGTAGTAGCCGCGACCGGTGGTGGAGAGGAGCGATTTGTCGGTACCGAGCGCGAGGTCATGGTAGAGGTTTTCGGAGTTGAAGCTGCCGATGACCTGTGCGCCTGTCAGATCCTGACGTATCTCGAGTTGCGGAGTGTTGACTGTGTCGGGACGGATGCCGAAGATGTCGATGCGTGCGAGAACGTTGCCGTTGGCCATGCGCTGTCCGCTCACTGACATGTATTGTCCGGCGTCAAGCGGTTTGTTTTCCTTAGAGATGCTTGAGAGGGTTATTCCCTCGGGGTATTCGAGCAGTTGCGGGGTCCCGTCGTCGATGCGCGAGAGGGTGAAATGGGTGTAGTAGAGCGGGTCGGAGATGCGTCCTGCGGGGGTGTAGGTCATCTGCAGTGAGCCTTTGGGCTGTGATGAGGTCTCGGAAGCTGTGTCGCCGAAATCTACGTCGGTGAAGGTGCCGTCGGGTGTGGCATATTGAGTCTTTCCGGTCACGGGGTCGATGCGTGCGGGTATGCCCATGCTTCGTGCTCCGGCCACAAAGAAGATGTCGCGTGAATGGGGATCAGTGATGCGTAAAGAGGCCACAGAAAGGGGTGACATGCAGAGCGACTGGGGATTCCATGTATGGTCGATGGTGATGCTGTCGGCGCACCATTTCACCCATTGCGAGGGGTCGGACTGACATGCCCGGCGGAAGGCGTCGGGGAATGCCGCGCGCAACGGGGCCTTGTAGGGGGTGAGCATCTCGTTGCTCACGCGTGGATTCATGATATATTCCGTGTAGAGCGGAGATGCGATAAGAGGTGTGGATGTGAGGTGATCGTTGAGGACATCCGCGGGGATATCGCGGCGGTCTTTCTCCCAAATGGTGAGGAGGAGGTCGAGGGCGCGCTGACGCTCTGATGCGGGTACTTGGGTGAGGAATGAGGTGATGGTGCTGTGGTTGCCACGAGAGTCAACGAGCACTTTTGAGACAGCTGCCGGGTCGAGTCCGAGCGCACTGGCGAGGGAGTCGCCCTGACCGGCTGAGAAGAAAGTGTCGGTGTAGGATTTGCGTATGGAGTCCTCGCGGGCCTTGCGGATGTCGTTGAGAGCCACAGCTTCGGGTGTGGGAGTAGGGAGGGATGCCGACTGAGCCGGAGGGACTATATCGAGCTGGAGAGAGCCGGTGTAACCGGAGGTTTTATCGAGAATGATATTGAGAGAGGAGTCCTTGCCGACGGAGTATTTGCCAAAGCCGAAATTGTGGCCGTCGGTGGCCCATACGAGGATGTCGCCAAGACCTGTGCGGAGAGATGCTTGGCCGAGGCGGTCGCTGCGTTTGGTGGCAATGGGGAAAAACTCGGCGTAGTTATAGAGCCCGAAGCGTACAGTTGCATCAGGTACGGGTTGGCCTGAGGCATCGGTGACAGTGACCTTGGCCACGGAGGTGGGGGCATAGTTGTCGGTGACGTTGATCTCGGTGTAGCATGCAGAGTTGCCGAGTTGTTCCTCGGGACCGTCGTATTTGCCAAAGACCTTGGTGGTCATTATCATGCCGCGTGAAGCGGGCGCGTTGAACCATCCGAGGTCGAGAATCGGCTCCGGCTCGCAGGCTCCGAGGAAGTGCCAGTTGCCATCGACCCAAACCTCGACCCACGCATGATTGTCGTCGGTATGTGCCCATCGGGTGGTATAGACCTGACGAGCGGGTATGCCGATAGCGCGGAGCGCGGCTACGGTGAATGTGGATTCCTCGCCACAGCGTCCTATGGCAGAGCGGACGCTTGCCAAGGGGGAGCTGGTGCGGCCATCGGAGGGCTGATAGGTGACTTTTTCGTGGCACCAGTGGTTGACCTCGAGCACGGCATCGGTCATAGACATGCCTTTGACGCGCTCCTTGAGTTCGTTGAAAAATACCATGCGGCTGTTGTCGAGGTTTTCGTTATTGACGCGCACGGGAAGTACGAAGTGGTAGAATTCGCGGTCGGGTATCTTAGAGCCCCATGGCATTTCCTTACGGGTCCTGAGCGCAGTCCGGACATTGTCGAGATAGAAATCGGTCGAGTAGTCGGTGATATCGGGGAGTGGCAGGTAGGCATATAGAAACTGCATGGCATCGCGCTCCTCGGCCGACATTTTGTCGGGCAAGGTGAAGTAGCGCGATGATGCCGGTATGGCCGAGCGTGTAGAGAAGTCGGCGGCGGCATCGGCGGGCACAGCGGCGTGAGAATTTATGCCACAGCTCAGTATGGCAGCGGTGGTCGCAAGGGCGAATCGTAGGGTCATGGTGCTAAACTTTAAACTCTTAAACTTTCAACTTTCAAATGCTTTGCATCTCGGCAATTATGCGCCGAACGATGTCGGGGTCGGTGATTTTGCGGGAATATTCGTCGGAGCCGGGTGTGCCCATCGAAACGGCGGGATTGCGATACTGCATGCGGCTTGCCACCGAAGAGCGTGCGGAGGCATGAAGTTCGTGACATCCGGTCTCGCGCATGATTGTAGCGGCATTGTCGGGGCTTACCCCTCCGCCGGCAAGTATGGTGAGCCGGTTGCCGGCTTGGGCAACGAGGGAGCGGAGCGAGGGTATGCCTTCGCGGGCCGACGGGCTACAGCCGGAAGTGAGGATGCGGTCGCATCCGAGGCTGATGATGGTCTCGAGGGCCTCCTGCGGGTCGCGGCATAGGTCGAAGGCGCGGTGGAAGGTGACGCTACGCCCGCGCGCACGGTCGATGAGGCGGCTGCATGTGTCGGTGTCGATGGTTCCGTCGGGGAGGAGTGCTCCGATGACTATTCCGTCGGCCCCTGCGCTGATGGCATAGTCGATGTCGCGTGCCATGCTGCGCACTTCAGCCGGGGTGTATAGAAAGTCGCCGCCACGGGGACGGATGAGCACGTGGATTTTGAGTGTCTCCACCAAGCGGCTTTCGTGCATGAGTCCGGGCGAGGGGGTGACTCCGCCTTCGGAGAGTGCCGAGCAAAGTTCGATGCGAGTGGCTCCGCCTTGTGCGGCTGCATGAACACTGTCGATGTCAGCAGCACATATTTCAAGGATGGGTGTTGGCATGGTTATGGTCATACAGTGGTGAGTTCAATTATATAGTCGGGAGTACCTGCCGGGATTTCGGGGAGGGTAAGCACCACTCCGGCCGGTGTGACGGTGGTCTTGACGGGAGTCTTGCCGTCGAAAGTCACGGCCTTCTTTACCTTGCAGGCGAGGGGGAGATGTATCTCGCGGCGAGAGGTGTCGAAGAGGTGGACGTAGAGTTTTTCGCCACGGCGTGTTGAGGTACCCCAATCCTGAGCGGGGAAGTCGCCGGCCTGAGTCCCGTAGATGGTCTCGCCGTATTGACCGAGCCATTTGCCCATATCGTGGAGCCGTTGGATGGCCGTCTCGGGAAGGTCGCCTGAGGGTTGCGGGCCGATGTTGAGCAGGAGGTTGGCACCCATGCCTGCTGTGCGTACGAGGTAGCGAATGAGTGTGGAGGTGTCCTTATAGTCCTGGTCGGCAACTTTGTAGCCCCACATGCCGTTCATGGTCTGGCAGGTCTCGAGCGGGAGGCGGCTGATGGACTGACCTGAGAGTCCGGCAGTATTTTCGCCGGGGAGGTCGCGTTCGAAAATCTGTATATCCTCGCCCGGGTTGGGTGACTGATGGTGATTATTGCCGATGAGGCATGAGGGCTGGAGATCGTGAATCATCTTGTACTGCTTGTCGAGCTGCCAGTCGAATGGAGTGGCGTCCTCGTCGTGATCCCACCATCCGTCAAACCATATGGCACCGATGGGGCCGTAGTTGGTGAGGAGTTCGGTGAGCTGACGGTTCATGAAATCATAGTAAGCCGGCCAGTCTCTTTTCTTGGGGTCGCGTCCGGTGTTGAGTCCCGTACGTCCGCTCGGATAGTCCTCGCGGGTCCAGTCGATGTGAGAGTAATATAGGTGGAGACGTATTCCCTGTTTCTGACATTCGTCGGCCAATTCCTTGAGTATGTCGCGCTTGAAGGGGGTTGCGCTGACGATGTTGTAGTCGCTCTGCTTGGTGTCCCACATTGAGAAACCATCGTGATGGCGTGTGGTGATGCAGATGTATTTGGCACCCGAAGCCTTTATGTCGCTAACCCACTTGGCGGCGTCGAAATTGGCAGGGTAGAATCCGGCGGCGGCTTTGGCATACTCCTTGTGGTCGATGTCGCGGTTGAGATACCACTCGCCCTGGGCAAACATGCTGTAGATGCCCCAGTGGAGGAAAATGCCGAAACGGTTGTCGGAAAATTCCTTCTGAGCCTGACGGATTTCGGGAGACGGTGTGTAAGCCTCAGCAAAAGCCGAGGTCGATAATGTAGAGAAGCTGATGGCTGCAGCGACTGACAGCACTGTCGGTTTCAGATATTTTTTAAGGTGCATTTAAGGTAGCTGTTAAAGGTGCGATTTGTGATTGATAATTGGATTTGTCAAAGATAGACATATTTCTCTGAATGTACCTAAAAACCTGCGAAAAAAATGTGTATCTTTGTGCTCATGAGTTTGATCAGAAAGCAATTTGACATGGCATGGAAGATGCTACTGCCTGTAGCCATCGGCCTCGGAGTGGTCTGGTGGATGTTCGGGCGGGAGTTTGATGCCGATGTATGGCGCAGTCTGCGTTTTGACGGGCGTGTTGTCGCGGGGATAGCCTTGGCGTGGGTTTTCATGCTCGGGCGTGACTTTGGACTCACGTGGAGATTTCGTGTGCTTACGGACGGGCGTCTGTCGTGGATTAAGGCCGTGAAGGTGTGTTTTCTGTGCGAGTTCACCTCGTGTGTGACACCGACTTCGGTGGGCGGAAGCGCGCTGAGCATGCTTTTCATGCACCGCGAGGGGATAGAGATGGGGCGTGCGACGACGCTGACGATGACGACGCTGTTTCTCGATGAATTGTTTTTTGTGATTTCGCTCCCTGTGGTGATGCTGCTTGTGCCTTATGGCGAGCTGTTCGGTTTCGGTGGTGACAAGGCATTCACCGTGGGACTTCAGACGGCTTTCTGGAGTATATATGGAGTGATAGTGTTGTGGACGTTGCTGCTGTTTTTAGGTATATTTGTCAGGCCCCGGGCCATACGCACAGGGCTGGTGAAGCTATTCAGTTTCGGGTGGTTGAGGCGTTGGCGTGACAAGGCGGATGCCTTGGGACATGACATGGAGCAGACAGGCCGTGATCTGCGCAACCGTCCTGCGGGCTGGTGGTTTGGAGCTTGCGGCGGGACGGTGCTGTCGTGGATGTCGAGGTATCTTGTGGTCAACGCACTGTTTTTCGGATTCGCCCCCGGGGCCGACCAGGTGGTAGTGCTCGCGCGGCAGTTTGTGGTGTGGGTGATACTTATGGTGAGCCCCACGCCCGGAGGTGCGGGCATAAGCGAGTGGTTGTTCACCACATATTACGGCGACCTGCTTGGCAGCGGAGCTATGGCTCTGATGATAGCGCTCTTCTGGCGCATAGTGAGCTATTATGTCTATCTCGTGATCGGAGCGTGCATGATTCCCTCATGGCTACGCGACGGGATGAGAAAGCGGTCGAAAGAAGGAAAATCTGAAAAATAAAGAAGAATATACATATGAGGATACTGATGACGTTGCTTGCCCTGATGGGGTGTTGGTTCGCCGGACGTGCTGACGAGGTGCGCGAGGTGTATATGCTCAGGCTTGATGATGAGATCGGCTCGACCACGTGGCGGCATACTCGCGAGGCGCTGGCCGAGGCAGAGCGTGATGAGGCGAGTGTGCTGCTGGTGCATCTCAACACCTATGGCGGATCGGTGGTGCATGCCGACTCGATACGCACGGCCCTGATGCGCTGCAAGATGCCTGTGGTGGCGTTTGTCGACAATAACGCCGCATCGGCCGGAGCGCTGATAGCCCTGGCATGTGACAGTGTGTATATGCGCTCCGGGTCGTCGATGGGAGCCGTGACGGTGGTCAACGGTTCGGACGGGGCTGCGATGCCTGACAAGTATCAGTCATATATGCGTGCCATGATGAGGGCTACCGCCGAGAGTCATGGACATAAGTCCGATTCGACATGGCGACGCGATCCGCTGATAGCCGAGGCTATGGTGGATGCGCGAGTGGAGGTGCCCGGGCTTATAGATTCGACCCGTGTGCTGACATTCACGCCCGAGGAGGCTGTGAGATGGGGCTATGCCGACGGTATGGCCGGGTCGGTGGATGAGGTGATGTCGAGGCTCGGCTATGCGGACAATTATGAGATAGTGGAGTATCGGCCCACGTGGCTTGACGCTGTGATAGGTTTCTTCACCAATCCGGCTGTCCAGGCTGTGTTGATAATGATAATCATAGGCGGTATATATATGGAACTGCATTCGCCCGGCGTTGGATTTCCGTCGGCTGCGGCTATCATAGCGGCTGCGTTGTATTTCCTGCCGATCTATATATCGGGGATCGCGAGCGAGTGGATAATACTGCTGTTTTTGGCGGGATTCATACTCATAGTGCTCGAGATGTTTGTTGTGCCTGGGTTTGGCGTGACGGGTATATCGGGTATCGTATGTATAAGTCTGGCTCTGATATTCGGGATGATCGAGAATTATAGTTTCAGCCTGTCGCATGCTTCGGTTGGTTCGCTGTGGATGTCGATAGGTGTGTTTTTTGCCGGCCTGGCGCTTGCGGTCGGAGCTGTGTGGTGGCTCACTTCGCGGCATGGGCCCAAATGGGTGCGCCGTCATACCGACCTGACGGCCGAGCTGCGCAATGATGACGGTTTCGTCGGAGTGGATATGGGACCGGCGCGCTATGTGGGGCATGAGGGTGTGGCTGTGACCGATATGCGCCCTGCCGGTAAGGTGCAGATCAAGGGTGAGACGCTTGATGCTGTGGCCGTGATGGGGTTTGTGCATGCGGGCACGCGTGTGAGAGTGACTAAATATGAAAATGCCCAGATTTATGTGCGCGAGGATGTGTGATACTATTGCTATAATACCGGCCCGCTATGGGTCAACGCGCTTTCCCGGCAAGCCGCTTGCCATGGTGGATGGTGTGATGATGGTGGAGCGAGTGTATCGTTCGGCCCTCGAGGCTCTCGGACGTGCGGTAGTGGCTACGGATGATGAGCGTATCATGGAGGCGGTGAAAGGTTTTGGTGGTGAGGCTGTGATGACCTCGCGGTCTTGTCCCAACGGTACGGCGAGGGTGGCTGAGGCTTACAGGACACTCGGTTGCAGCGAGAGTATAGTCGTGAATGTGCAGGGCGATGAACCGTATGTGCGTCCTGAGCAGATAAGGGCTGTGGCCGGAGTGTTGATGGAGCGGAGTGAGGCTGATATTTCTACTTTGGCGTTGCGTTTCGACCCTGCGGAGGGTTTTGAGGCGCTGTTTGATCCGAATCGTGTGAAGATGGTTCGTGATGCCGAGGGGAGGGCGTTGTATTTCAGCCGTTCGATTGTGCCGTATGTGCGCGATGTGCCGTGGCAGGAGTGGATCGGGACGACTGTGTTTCACATACATGTGGGGATGTATGGTTTTCGTGGCGAGGTGTTGGAGAGATTGGTGCAGTTGCCTCCGTCACCGCTTGATGTGGCCGAGAATCTTGAGCAACTGCGTTGGCTCTATAACGGGTATTCTATTTATACGGCAGAGACCGTGATCCGGACGTATCCGGTGGATACGCCTGAAGACCTCGAGAAATTGAAAAATACCTGAGTGAAAGGGGACATAAGGACATAAGCGACAAAAGAAACATAAGAGTTTTTTAATGAGATAATTAGAGGCTTATAAGGCTTATAAGGCTTATAAGGCTTATAAGCCCAATAAGCCTAATAAGCCCAATAAGCCTAATAGGGCTAATAGGGTAAAGTATGCTATAATGTTACTTTCTTTTATAAAGAAAAATATTCTAAATAAGTGTGAATTTAGCAGGGGATATGTCTTATTTTATGATTGCTGTTGATTTTAGTGAATGATTATTTGATTTTAGTGCTGTTTTATGCTATATTTGCAAAAATCACAATTCTAACACATAGGCTATATGAAGAAATTTATTGTTTTTTTGTTTCTCGCAAGTGGATTATTTATATCGAATGTTTTAAACAGTGGTGAACCACCATCGTATGAACATCGGGTAAGAATTTGCATGACGGAAATTGAATCGCTTGTAGATGAAGCGAAAGTTAGCGTATGGTCTTTCGACGCAAATAATTACGCATGGATTCAAACGACTACACCAAATAAAGCCACATATTTTGTTGAATTACGTTGTCAGAATGATGATATCGGGGACGATTATATGAGATCACATATGACCATCGCAAATCCTTATTCTTATCAATTAGCATTGCAAGGATATTGGGGCGGTCAAGTCTGGTTTGATGAGTATAAGAATCCCGAAAATAAGTATGATTTATGGACTTTTAGGGGAGCATTTGCCCGGTATTATTCTCCTGAAGAGGAGGCTATTGTGATTTTTATTTCTTATTCGGATGATGAGAATTTTATATATATGTAAATTTTAAACATTAATGGTATGAGGTTAATTAATTTTTTATTTTGTTTTTCAGTGGTTTGTTTGATATCATGTTCGAGCAATGCTGATATACTTGGAGAATCTGCGGATGTCCTTAATAATGCTCAATCGGATGTCTCTTTAACTCCGATGTTGAAATCTAAAGATTTAGTAGCGAATAACACTTTTATTGATGTGGACATAGAGGCCTTTGATAAGGTTGTCCGTGATAATTTTGATCCAAATGAGCCAAAATCATCATTAATCGCAATGGAAATGTATCCACAGGATTTTGCAATGATTCAAGCGGCAAGATATAGATATGACAGCAGTATATCAGTTGTTGATGGCTGTTGGGTCAGTTCGGCTAAATGTGGCGCGGATCTTAATATGTCGGAGAGAACCTTCAATAGTATGCACAATGATACAATGAAGGCAAATGAAATGGTGAAGGAAGCTCGGGCCAATGGTGAAAATATAAGTTTACCCGCTTATACGCAGAAATATTTGGATAGATGGCTTGTTGATTTTACTGAAAAAATGGCACAATCCGAAATTCCGGTGCATGGTCCGGCAGAATGTCTCGAAAGATGATTGGGAGATGAGCAGACCAATATATGAACTCATTTAAACTTTTTACCGAATGTTAACAAATAAAAAGTTTAAATGAGTTCAATGTTAGAAATGCTTGTTATGTATAAGTGAAAATAAATACACCGTAGGGAGATATCAAGATGGCTTGGTACTTTCTACGGTGTAATATGTATTTAACTAACAATGTATTACCTGAGCGTTGTGGCGAGTTGGGTGGCGACGCGGTCGCCGTCGATTGCTGCTGAGACTATGCCTCCGGCATAGCCGGCTCCTTCGCCACAGGGGTAGAGACCGGATATTTCGATGTGGGCGAGGGTCTCGGGGTCGCGGGGGATGCGCACGGGCGATGAGGTGCGTGTCTCGGCTCCGATGAGGGTTGCCTCGTGGGTGAGAAATCCGCGGTTTTTCTTGTCAAATTCTTTGAATCCTTCCTGGAGCCTACGTGCTATGCCGCGTGGGAGGAGACGGTCGATGCGGGCAGGGTGTATGCCGGGGGGATAGGAGGTGGAGGGAAGGTCGGCCGACGGGCGTGAGGCCACGAAGTCGTCCATGCGTTGTGCGGGAGCGTTCTGTGTGCGGTTAGCCTCTTCCCAGAATGCACGTTCGATGCGCTCCTGCATTCGCATCATTTTGAGAGTAGTTTCGCGAGGAGTGTCGGCGTCGGGGACATCTTCGGGGAGTATTTCGACAACCATACCGGAGTTGGCCCATCGGGTGTTGCGTCCGGAGGGTGACATGCCGTTGACCACGAGTTGGCCTTCGTCACTTGCGGCAGGGATGATGAATCCGCCGGGGCACATGCAGAACGAATAGACGGCACGGTCGTCGATGCGGGTGAGCATGGTGTATTCGGCTGCGGGCAGGTAGCGTCCGCGTCCCTGCGGGGAGTGGTAGCGGAGGCGGTCGATGAGTTGCTGAGGGTGTTCGAGGCGTACACCTATGGCGAGTCCTTTGGGCTGGAGAGTGACGCCGCTGTCGAGGAGCATAGTGTAGATGTCGCGCGCAGAATGACCGGTGGCGAGGATCACGGGGCCGGAAAATACGACACCCGCAGAGGTTATGACCCCGGTCACCTCGCCGTGGTCGGTCATCTGTAGTGATGAGACGCGTGTGCTGAAATGCACTTGGCCTCCACATTTTATTATGGTCTCGCGTATGGCTTTGATTACGGCGGGGAGTTTGTCGGTGCCTATGTGGGGATGGGCGTCGATGAGTATGTCCTCGGATGCGCCGTGCTGTGCGAGTATGTTGAGTATTTTATCGACGGGGCCGCGTTTTTTGCTGCGGGTGTATAGTTTTCCGTCGGAGTATGCTCCTGCACCACCTTCGCCGAAGCAATAGTTGGAGTCGGGGTCTATGATGTTTTCGCGTGATATGCGTGCCATGTCTTTGCGGCGCGAATCGACGTCTTTGCCACGTTCGAGCAGAATTGGTCGCACGCCCTCCTCGATGAGTCGCAGGGCTGCGAAGAGTCCTGCGGGTCCGGCGCCTACGACGATAGCCTGAGGAGCGTCAGCGGGCAGGATGGGGTAGTTGACAGGGTTGATGAGCGAGACATTGGATGGAGTCTCGTCGATCCAGAGTTTGACGGAGAGATTTACCATTACTCGCCGCTGTCGGGCGTCGATGGAGCGGCGGGTGATGCGGAGGTGATGTATGCGGTTGGGATCGATTGATGCGGCGGTTGATGCTGCGACGCGCAGGAGGGTTTCTTCGGCGGCTGTGCGCGGGTCAACGCGGAGGTCGATGGTAGTGATCATGCGATTGGTGGGGGGATTGGTGGGGATGGGGATAGGCCCAATAAGCCTAATAGGGCTAAATAGGCCCAATAGGGCTAATAAGGCTAATAGGCCTAATATGTATTTTTTAACTTTATAAACTCTATAAAATAAACTCTTTAAACTTTATAAACTGCTCTAAACCTATGCCTCATCCACCATGCGAGGGTGATGATGGCTGTGAGGAAGGCTATGAAGTCGGAGGCGGCCATGGCTGCCCATACTCCTTTGATGCCCCAGAGCCGTGGCATGAAGATGAGGAAGGGGAGCAGGAAGAGTAACTGGCGCGTGAGGGAGAGGAATATCGAGAGCTTGGGTTTGCCGACGCTCTGGAAGAAGTTCTGAATCACTATCTGACATCCTACGACGGGATAGACTATGAAGTAGATTCGGAAGCCTTCGCGTGCGATGCCCGTGAGGGTGCGGTCGGTGGTGAAGAGGCTTGTGACAGAGTCGGGGAGACCTTCGCTGATGAGCCATCCGGTCATGGTGATGGCCACGCCTATCCATATGCCTGTGCGGAGTGTGCGCTTGACGCGGTCGAAGTTGCCGGCACCCATGTTGTAGCCGAGTATAGGCTGCATGCCCTGGGTGACGCCAAACACCACCATCACGAAAAACATAGTGGTGCGGTTGATGATGCCATAAGCGCCGACACAGAGGTTGCCTTGGTCACCGCCGTAGTCGAGGAGAGCGCGGTTGATAAAAATGACGACCACGCATGCGCATACGTTCATGAGGAATGGCGAGAGGCCGATTGCATAGATACGTTTGATTATGGCCCATGACAGCCATCGGTTGCCCCGCTGGAAATGGACGGATGAGGAGCGTGAGAGAAAGTGGATCAATACCCAGACGAATGCTGTGAATTGGCCGCATAGTGTGGCCAGAGCGGCTCCGCGTATGCCCCATTTGAACACAAATATGAATATTGGAGCGAGCGCGACATTGACGGCCACGGAAAGCAGGGCCGAAATCATAGCTTTGCGCGGGTAGCCTGTGGCTCGCATCAGGTTGTTGAGGCCGATGAACACGAAAGCTATCGGTGTGCCGGCGAGAATCACCTGCATGAACTCGCGGGCATAGGGTATGGTCTCGTCGGTAGCTCCGAAGAAGTAGAGTATATCGTCGAGAAAGAGCAATGCACCTCCGCCAAATATTATGGCGTGTATGAGGCAGAGTATGAGTACATTGTTGACCACATCGGTGGCTCGTGAGTAGTTCTGCTGACCGAGGAATATGGATGTGATCGTGGCACCGCCTGCAGCTATCATCATACAGAAGGCAGCCACGAGGTTCATCAGCGGGAAGGTGATGGCAAGTCCGGCTATGGCCATCGGGCCTACTCCGCGTCCTATGAATATGCTAGTCGATGATGTTGTACAGCGACGTGGCCACGCTCGCTATGATGGCGGGTATGGAGTACTGAGCCAACAGACGACCTATCGACTTTTGGCCAAGCTCTTCGGTTGATGACCCTACGGATGCGGACGACGGTATGTTACGTGACTTATTGTACATTAGTTGAAAACTCGGTGAGGATGAGGAGAAATCCTGTGCAAAGTTACTGAATTTTTTTCATTATTATAACGAATGCAAGGGGTGGAATGTTTCCTTTAGTATAGAGGTTAAGGTATAGAGGATTCTTAAGTATAGAGGTTAAAGTATAGAGTATAGTGATTAGCTTGGTTGCTGTTTTGTTGTGTCGTGCCCGATTCTATAAAAATATGAAAATAGAGTATAGCGACCAAGCTAATCGCTATACTCTATACTTTAATCTCTATACTATAATAATAGAAACGGGGAATCAGAAGAAGTAAGTCACTTTTACGTCCCAGGTGCGGTTGCGGGCGCTGACATCGACGAGCTGGGCGGTCTTGAGAGCATAGGTCATGCCCCAGATATATGAGCCGGCTATCTGCCAACGTTTCATCACTTCGAAGCCGAGTCCGGCGCACAGCTCCACGTCACCGCCCGAGAATTTCAGAGCGTCACATTTGCTGTGGCCGGCCTGGATCTGGAGTATCGGGCCACCGAATACAAAGGGGGCCACGTAGTCCTCGAGACCCTGCATGCGGGTCCATTTGAATTTGAGGTTGAACGGTATTGATATATTGTGGAGGAATACACGTTCATCGCCATAGCCCTGCGAGCTCCATATGATATTGGGCTTGTCGGCAAGGTGAAGGGTAGCGCCCTGCTGCTGATAGAAGAGGCCGAGCTCGATGCCGAAACCTATGCCCGGAAACATCATCTCGCCTCGTATGCCGGCCGATTCTCCCACGGCGCTGCTCACGCCGAAAAGCTCCTGCTTGAACTTCATGGAGTTGACGTTGATACCTGCCGAAGCTCCCCAACGCATCTGGGCGCTGGCGGTGGTGGTGGCGGCACATATGGCCACGAGGGCTATCAAAAGGGCTGTAAGGCGTAGTTTCATGTGGAATGTGATGAGGTTTGATATTTTTTCAGCGGACAAAGGTAGTGATTTTTTCCTTAAATATTCCGAGTTTAGAGATTTTTAGCGTATCTTTGCAGTGTTACCAACCCAATTCATGAGGTCTGAATACAATCATTAACAGTACTACCAATGAAAAAGTATCTTTCGGCCGCACTCATGGCCACTCTCGCGCTTGGCGCTTATGCCGACGGCAAGACTGAGAAATCCGACACCATCGGTGGATTTAAATTTACTGATGTCAAGGTCAACAAGACCACTCCCGTCAAGGATCAGAACAAATCGGGAACATGCTGGAGCTTCTCGGGCGTCGGTTTTCTTGAGGACGAGCTGTTGCGCAAGACCGGCAAGGAATATGACTTGAGCGAGATGTTTATCGTGCGCCATTGCTACAGCGACAAGGCCGACAAATATATCCGCACTGACGGCACCGTCAACTTTGCCCAGGGCGGCAGCACACTCGATGTCCCCTACGTATATGAGCGTTACGGCATCGTGCCCGAGAGCGCATACAAAGGTCTCGAATATGGCGAGGAGAAGCATGACCATTACGAACTCGAGCCTGTGCTCAAAGGCATGCTCAACGCTGTCAATGCCAAGAAAGGCAAAAAATCCACCGCATGGAAGGCCGGTTTTGACGCCGTGCTCGACGCATATCTCGGCGCCCTTCCCGAGACATTTGAATACGAGGGCAAGACCTACACCCCCCAGTCGTTTGCCAAGATGCTCGGTCTCAACATGGCCGACTACGTGCCCGTGACCTCATTCACCCACCATCCATTCTATCAGCCCTATCAGATGGAGGTTGCTGACAATTGGATATGGGGTTCATATTATAATGTACCCATGGAGGAGATGAAAGCCATCGTTGACAACGCACTTGACAACGGTTACTCCGTGGCATGGGCTGCCGACGTGAGCGAGCCCGGATTCAAGTGGACCGACGGCTATGCCGTCATCCCCAAGAAAAAGACCGAGGCCGACATGACCAATACCGAACTCTCGCGTTGGGTCACCCTCAGCGACAAGGAGCGTGAGGCGAGAACAACAAGATCGAAGGTCCTCGCGAGGAGATAACTGTGACACAGGAACTGCGTCAGGAGATGTTTGACAACCACGAGACCACCGACGACCACGGCATGGTGATCGTGGGCAAGGCCGTTGACCAGAACGGCAACAATTATTATAAGGTGAAGAACTCTTGGGACACCAATCAGGTTTATGACGGATTTTTCTATGTATCCGAGCCCTATTTCCTCGCCAAGACCATGGACATCCTCGTTCACCGCGACGCACTGCCCAAGGAAACAGCCAAGAAGTTAGGCCTTGACAAAAAGTAAACGGATCCATCTGTTCAACCCCGAGAACGACCTCGCACTGGCTCTCGGGTGCCGACATTACACACCCCCGCCCCATGCTGCACAGCTCCACAGGGCGGGGGCATTGTTGCCTGCATGGTGGGCCGACAAAGGGGATGCCATCATTGCGCCCACAGAATATGGTGAGGCTGATGCCGCATGGCTCCGCTCGGAATGGGGGCTCGAGGCGCAGCTGTGGAAACGACCCGATGTAAGAGTGGAGTCCGATCTCACAGCCACGATATCGCTTTTGCCCTCGCCGTGGGGATGGAGTGAGGATGCCCGACGCCAATTCATGTCCGCAGGAGTCGAGACCGACGTGCTTCCCACATCCGAGGCCATAGCCGCCCTGCGCATGCTCAGCCACCGCCGATCGTCAATAGCCATACTCTCCGGACTTGGGCGCGACGACCTGTTGCCACGAGAGGTCACAGACCCTTCGCTTGTGTTGCAGCTCGAAGCCGAGGAGCCGGGACGTTTTCTTAAATCTCCGTGGTCATGCAGCGGACGTGGAGTGTTCTGCGCCCGTGGGCTCCCGCCCAAAGTGCTCGCCGAGAAAGCCGCCGGCATCATACACCGTCAGGGTAGCGTCATGGTGGAGCACGGAGTCGATAAGGTAGCCGAATTTGGTGCGCTCTATGAGTGCCATCCGGAGGAGGGGGCATGCTTCCGCGGACTCTCGATGTTTCTCACAGAGCCTCGCGGAGCCTATCTGGGCAACATTGTCGCGCCACAGTCGCACTTCCTCGACCGCATTGAGTCGCTTGGACTCCTGCCCGAAGTCGAAACCGTAACCCGACAGCTCGAGGGGGTGCTCACTCAGTTGCTTGATGGCCGATATGACGGATGGCTCGGCATCGACATGATGGCTTACAACGACTGCAACGGCATCACGCGCCTGCACCCCTGCATTGAGATGAATCTGCGCATGACCATGGGAGTGGTAGCCATGAAGATAGCAGACCGTATTGCTCCATCACATCCGCAACTCATGGCCTGGCAACGCACAGCCACAGACCCCACTTTCACCCTGCTCCTCCCACCGCGCGAGGGCTTTGCCCTTTCTCTTATATAAGTATAGAGGTATATAAGTATAGAGGTTAAAGTATAGAGTATAGTGATTTGCTCGGTCACTGACTCATGATAAAAGTATAGAGGTTAAAGTATAGAGTATAGTGATTAGCTCGGTTACTGACTCATGATAAAAGTATAGAGATTAAAGTATAGAGTATAGTGATTTGTTCGGTTACAGACTCATGCTAAAACTCTATGCGTCCTAATAGCAACCCAACAGCAACTCAATGGCAACCACGCTAATCGCTATACTCTATACTTTAACCTCTATACTAAAAATACCTCTATACTAAAATCTCTATACTAAAAATACTCTATACTAAAAATACTCTATACTAAAAATACCTCTATACTAAAAATACCTCTATACTAAACAACCTCTATGCTAAATAAAAAATACTAAAAATGTACAGCTATATCAAAGGAATCATAACAGAAAACACACCCACCTACGTTGTCATTGAGACAGGAGGCATAGGATATATGGTCAACATCTCGCTTACGACCTTCGAAGCGCTCCAAAATTGCAAGGGCGAAGTGAAGCTCCTGCTCCACGAAGTGATACGCGAGGACGCATGGACCCTCTACGGATTCTTCACCGCACGCGAGCGCGAACTCTTCCGCCAACTCATCGGAGTGTCGGGCGTAGGCCCCGGCACAGCCATGCTCATACTCTCCTCCATCACCCCCGCCGAACTCGAGGCCACAATCACCTCGGGCGACCACAACAGGCTCAAAATAGTCAAGGGCATAGGAGCCAAGACCGCACAAAGAATAATTGTTGACCTCAAGGATAAAATAAAACCGTCAGACGACGCGTTATCAATACAGCCCACACTTCCCGGAGCCGACAATGCCGTCTATGAAGAAGCCCTTGCAGCCCTTTCGGCTCTTGGCTTCCCGCGCCAACAGTCGCAGAAAGCGCTGCGCCGCATCTTTGACGCCGATCCGTCTGTCAAAGTCGAGGCCGCCATCAAACAGGCACTCGGGATGCTGTAGGGTGTCACAACTTGTCACCGCTCACACGCACAGTGTATAACACACAGATCTGAAACGAGGTAACTACATATACATCCTGTCGTCAGCCATGGGTATCGCAATGACACTCATGGCCCTTGCCCTGCACAGCCACGCTGTTGGCACCGACCCCGACTTCACCCCTCCGGCGTCGCCTGTCACCGCGTCACCGTTCGTGCAGGAGGCCGACTCTGTAATGATGCCATATCCCGTGCAGCAGACTGTCCCCCGTAATTATGAGGACTTCATGCAGCGTGAGTTTGCGGCCGATCTCTCCAATCCCTCCAACGTCACCACCTTCACCGAGTATGATCCACAGCTGGGGTGTTACGTCATACGCACGCGCGTGGGCGAGACAGACGTCGTCACCCCCTTCTACCTCTCGCCCGAGCAGTACAACGAGTGGCAGAACCGCCAATCCATGCGCAACTATTTCCGCATGCGCAACTCCGAGGCCATAACAAACCCGTCGAAGGAGCCGTTCAACATCCTTGACATGAACTTTGCCCTCGGACCGCTTGAAAAGATATTCGGCCCGGGTGGAGTGAGTCTGCGCACCCAAGGCTCCGTCACACTCTCGATGGGCATCAAGTCCAACAAGACCGACAATCCCGCTCTCTCGCTCGACTCGCGCCGCAAAACATATTTCGACTTCGACCAGAAAATCCAGGCCACCGTGCAGGCGTCGGTCGGCGACCGTATGAAGTTCAACATGACCTACAACACCGACGCCACCTTTGACTTCGACTCCAAAAACATCAAACTGGCCTACGAGGGCAAGGAGGACGACATCGTCAAGTCAATCGAGGCCGGCAACGTGTCCATGACCACCGGCTCGTCGCTCATACGCGGCAGCACGGCCCTCTTCGGTATCAAGACCAAACTGCAGTTCGGAAAGCTCACGGCCACGGCCCTCGTGTCGCAGCAAAACTCCGAATCGACCACCGTCAACTCCAAAGGCGGCTCGCAGACCACCGACTTCACCGTCCGTGTGGATGAATACGACCAGAACCGCCACTTCTTTCTCGCGCAATATTTCCGCGACAACTATGACCGTTTCGCCTCGCGGCTCCCGCTCGTCACCTCGGGCATCAACATCACCCGCATCGAGGTGTGGATCACCAACAAGAACAGCCGCTTTGACCAGAGCCGCAACTTCGTGGCCTTCATGGACCTCGGCGAGAACAGCGTGCTGGCCAACAACTACTGGCAGCCTGACCTCTCGGTGCCCGTGCCCTCCAACAGCTCCAACAATCTCCTCTCGACCATCAAGACCGACTATCCCGGCGCGCGCAACATCAACACCGTCACCCAGGCGCTTGCTCCGCTCGGCTGCTTACGGCATAGAGGGTGGCAGCGACTACGAGAAAGTCGAGTCGGCCCGCCTGCTCTCATCGTCGGAATATACCCTCAACTCCACGCTCGGCTACATCTCGCTCAAGACCGCCCTGAGCGCCGACGAGGTGCTCGGCGTGGCCTACGAATACACCTACAACGGACGCACATATCAGGTGGGCGAGTTTTCGGCCGACATCACCACGACCGACCAGTCGCTCTATCTCAAGATGCTCAAATCGACCACCGTCGATCCGCGCATGCCCATGTGGGAGCTGATGATGAAAAACGTCTATTCGCTCGGAGCCTATCAGGTGCAGCAGCAGAATTTCCGCCTCAACATCAAATATCTCAGCGACACCACCGGCACCGAGATCAACTATCTGCCCGTTCCGTCCATCTCCAACGTGCCTCTGCTTCAGGTGATGGGGCTCGACCGCATCGACTCCAACCAGGCCTCCAACCCCGACGGATTCTTCGACTTCATCGAGGGCTACACCATCCTCGCCTCGCAAGGCAAAATCATATTTCCCGTAGTCGAGCCTTTCGGCAAGAACCTCGCCGACAAAATCGGCGACCCCGTGACCGCAGCCAAATATGTGTATCAAGAGCTGTATGACTCCACGCTCACCGTGGCCCGACAGTTTGCCGACAAGAATAAATTTGTCCTCTCGGGCCGCTATCAGGCATCGTCGGGCTCGCAGATACGCCTCAATGCCATGAACGTGCCCCGAGGTTCGGTGATAGTGACAGCCGGTGGTGTCGTGCTCAACGAGAACAGCGACTATACCGTCGACTATGCCATGGGTATAGTCACCATCACCAACCAGAGCATCATCGACTCGGGACAGAGCGTCAGCGTGACGCTCGAGAACCAGTCGCTCTTCTCCACCCAGCGCAAGACCCTCCTCGGCCTCGACCTCAACTACAAGTTCAACAAGGACTTCAACATCGGGGCCACCTCATGCACTTCTCCGAGAAGGCCCTGACCGAAAAGGTCAACATCGGCGACGAGACGGTCAACAACACCATCTGGGGCCTCAACACGCAGTATAACACCCGCTTCATGTGGCTGACCAATCTGCTCAACAAGATACCTACGGTCAATGCCACACAGCCCTCGACCCTCTCGCTTCAGGCCGAGTTTGCCCAGCTCATACCCCACGCGCAGAAGACCGGCTCAAACAAGGGCTCGAGCTATATCGACGACTTCGAGTCGACGCAGACAGGCATAGACCTGCGCTCGCCCTACGCATGGTTTCTCGCCTCCACCCCCTACGACCCGTCGCCGACAGCCCTTTTCCCCGAAGCGGCGCTGAGCGACAATGTCGACTACGGCAAAAACCGTGCCCTCATCAACTGGTATTACATCGACCGCATGTTTACCGAGCGTAACTCCTCGCTCTGTCCCGGCTACATCAAGAACGACCCCAAGCAGATGAACAACCCCTACATCCGCGAGGTCACCTCACGCGAGATATTCCCGGGCCGACAGCTCACCTACGGCGAGTCGAACATCATTCAGACCCTCAACCTCTCGTTCTATCCCACCGAGCGCGGCCCCTACAACCTCGACGCCACCAATATCGACGACAGGGCAACCTGCTACAGCCCGAGAAACGCTGGGGCGGCATCATGCGCAAGATGGACAACACCAACTTCGATGCATCAAACATCGAGTATGTGCAGTTCTGGATGCTCTCGCCCTTCCTCGACCCCGACAACGACAACCTCGAGGGCGGCGACCTCTATCTCAACTTCGGCGAAATATCCGAGGATATCCTCAAGGACGGACTCAAGAGCTACGAGAACGGCATCCCCGTCGATGGCAACGAACAGTACATGCAGGAAACAGTCTGGGGACGCGTGTCATCCCAGAACTCCCTCACCTATGCCTTCGACAATAACAACAGCGCCCGCTCAATACAGGACGTAGGTCTTGACGGGCTCAAGAATGACGATGAGTTCACCTTCTCGTCCTACGAGTCATATCTCAACGCCCTGCGTAACCGTCTCGATCCCTCGGCCATCGAGCGCATGCAGGCCGACAAATTTTCGGCGTTCAACGACCCCGCGGGCGACAACTATCACTTCTTCCGCGGATACGACTATGACGAGCAGCGCCTCGGCGTGCTCGAGCGCTACAAGCGATACAACGGCGTCGAGGGCAACTCGCTCTCGCCCGACGATGCGCCGGACCCCCTCTACCAGTCGTCGCGCTCGCTGCCCGACGTCGAGGACATCAATCAGGACAACACCCTCAACGAGTATGAGCGCTATTTCCAGTATCGCGTCTCCATCCGCCCCGAAGACCTCGAGGTGGGCCGCAACTATATCACCGACAAACAGACCTCGATAGTGGTCAACGACGACGGCACATCACAGGAGGTGGTATGGTATCAGTTCAAGATACCCTTGAGTGATTATGAAAAAGTCGTGGGCAGCATCTCCGACTTCTCCACCATCCGCTTTGCCCGCATGTTCATGACCGGTTTCAAGGCCGTGACCCACCTGCGTTTCGCCACTCTCGAGCTTGTCAAGGGCGAATGGCGTCCGTACGACTTCAACCTCAACTCGCGCGGCGACGCTCCCGCCGAGGGTCAGCTCGACATATCGGTGGTCAACATCGAGGAGAATGCCGACCGCGAGCCGGTCAACTATGTGCTCCCTCCCGGCGTGACACGTATCACAGACCCCGGCCAGAGCCAGATAGTGCAGCTCAACGAGCAGTCGATGTCGCTCAAAGTTACCGGTCTGCAGGCCGGCGACGCACGCGGTGTGTACAAAAACACCATGCTGGACCTGCGCAACTATAAACGCATGCAGATGTGGATTCACGCCGAGCGGCTCATTGACGACCTCACCAATCTCAAGAGCGGACGAGCTCTCGGCCTTCATCCGCCTCGGCTCCGACGTCAAGGCCAACTATTACGAATATGAGGTGCCGCTCGAGCTGACCCCGCAGGTAAATACTCCGACGATTCGCAGGCCGACCGCTACATCGTGTGGCCGCAAGCCAACTTCATGGACTTTGACCTCCAGACACTCGTCAACCTCAAGAAGGAGCGCAACCGCGCCAAAAACGAGAACGAGCCGGGCGTAGGTTTCGGCACAGTCTATACTTCGCGCGACCCTGCCAACGAGCGCAACCGCATATCGGTGATGGGCAACCCCTCGCTGAGCGATGTGCGTGTGATGCTCGTGGGTGTGCGCAACAACTCTCCGACAGTCAAGGACGGAACCGTATGGCTCAACGAGCTTAAAGTCACCGACTTCAACAACTCGGGAGGCTGGGCGGCCAAGGGCAACCTCAATGTGGGGGTGTCCGACATAGCCACGCTCAATCTCGGCGCACATGTCGAGACTGCCGGTTTTGGTGCGGTCGATCAGCCCCTCAACTCACGTCGCATGGATGACTATGAGCAATACAATTTCGCCATGCAGGTCGACGCCGGCCGTTTCCTGCCCGAGAAGGCCAAACTGCGTGCCCCTATCTACTACTCCGTCACAAAGGAGAAGACGACGCCCAAGTACAATCCTCTCGATCAGGACGTGGAACTCAAGGATGCTCTGGATGCCTGTGTCACCAAGTCGCAGAAGGATTCGATACTAAACTATGCTGTGGAACGAAGCACGATCAAGAGTTTCTCCATCTCGGGACTGAAATTCGATGTCAAGAGCAAGACCCCCAAGCCGTGGGACCCTGCCAACTTCACACTCAACTTTTCTTTCAATAAGCAGTCCAAAAACGACCCGACCACGGAGTATGAATACACCAACGATTACCGTGGCTCGCTCCAATATACCTACTCGCCTTACAACAAAGGTGTGAAACCCTTCGCCTTCATAAAGAGTAAGAACAAGAATCTGAAATTTTTCAAAGACTGGGAGCTCAATTATCTCCCGACCACCATATCGTTCCTGACCACCATCTCGCGTTACTACTACGAGATGCAGACCCGCTCGGAGACCGACGTCGACTTCCGCTTGCCTGTATCTGTGAGCAAAAACTTCATCTGGGACCGTCAGTTTGCCCTGACCTGGAACCTCACCAAGAGCCTCTCATTCAACTTCAACTCCAACACCTCGGCTCGCATCGAGGAGACCATGGGCGCCGTCAACCGCCGCCTCTTCCCCGACCAATACCGTGAGTGGAAAGACACCGTGATGCAGAGCCTCATGCAGCTCGGCACACCCTGGAGCTACAACCAGTCGTTTGTGGTGAGCTATCGTGCGCCATTCTCAAAAATCCCTGTGCTCGACTGGCTGACAGGTAATGTGTCATACAACTCCACCTATCGTTGGGACCGTGGTTCGGAGATCGACGGCGTATCCACCGGCAACTCCATAGCCAATCAGGCGGCGTGGAATGCAGACGGACGTCTCAATTTCGAGACCCTTTACCGCAAGTTTGCATGGACCAAGGCCGTCGATCAGCGATTCCAGGCCAAGAAGTCAAAAGTCGTGGCAAAGAAACCCAAGAAATTCGAGCGCACTTTCGCACTCAAGCCAGACACTACGCTCAACATCAAGCACAATCTGCGCAATGCCAAGGTCAATGTAGTGGCGACCACGACCGACGGCAAACCTTATCCTATAAAGCACAAGGTGGTTGATGCCAATAATATCACCATACTTACGCAAGGTGACAAAAACCTGAAATTCACAATCACCGAAGTGCTCAACGAACACAAGAGCGTGATGCGCGAGATTGCCGAGTACGGCACGCGTCTGCTCATGTCGCCGCGCAGTGCTGCGATACGTTTCCGCAACACCCGCACCCTCTCGTTGCCGCTTTACCGTCCGGAAGTGGGCAATATGTTCGGCCAGACCCGCAGTTGCGGACCCATGGCTCCCGGTCTTGGTTTCGCATTCGGATTTGAGGGCGAAGGTTTCGTCAACAAGGCTCTCGAACGCGGTTGGCTCATAACGGATGACGGCCAGACATCACCCGCCAACTTCACCAACACCCGCGAGCTGAACATCGAGCTGACCCTCGAGCCGGTCAAGGGCCTCAAGATACTGCTTACCACCAACCGCACCGACAACCGCACGCGCTCGATCCAGTTCATGTATGAGGGCATGCCCACCACGCTTGCCGGATCCTACACCAAGACCCACGTGGCCCTGCGCACGGCTCTCAAGCACTTCAAGGCCGACAACGGTTATAAGTCGGAGGCGTTTGACAACTTCCTGTCCAATATCCCGGTGATAGCGGCCCGTTATGAGAATCAGTATCGCAACCTTTGCTATCCGCAGGGAGGTTTCATGACCGACAATATCAATGCCGGACTCCCGTACAATCCCGAAGTGGGCACTGTCAGTCCCACGTCGAGCGATGTCCTTATACCCGCATTCATCGCGGCATATTCAGGTACAGACCCGTCCAAACAGTATCTCACACCGTTCCCCTCGTTTGCCAACGCGTTGCCCAACTGGCGTGTGACCTATGACGGACTTATCTATCTCGGGTCAATGCGCAACATCTTCAAGTCATTTACCCTCAGTCATGCTTATCAGTGTACCTATAGCGTAGGCTCCTACTCATCCTATCTCAACTGGGCATCGGCCATGGGGACGGACGGTGATCTCGGTTTCACACTCGACGAGCTTACCGGAAGTCCTATTCCATCATCGCCATACAACATCTCATCGGTGGCCATCACCGAGAAGTTCGCCCCCCTCATCGGCGCCTCGGCCACGCTGAAAAACGAGATGACCATCTCGGCCGAATACCGCGACTCGCGCACGCTCACCCTCAACACCTCGGCCGGACAGGTGGTCGAGGCCAACCAGCGCGGCATCACCGTTGGCCTCGGCTACAAGATCGTGGGCTTCAACACCGTGCTCAAGATGAAAGGCTCGGGCCGAGGCATCTCCAACGACCTCACCATCAACGGCGACTTCTCGTTTGCCGAGACTCAGGCCCTGATACGCCGCATCGAGACCGCCTACACCCAGGCCACCTCGGGCACGCGCACCATCAACATCAACCTCACGGCAAATTACATAATGTCGCGCCGCCTCACCGTCGGTGCCTTCTTCGACCATCAGATCAATACCCCTATCGTCTCCTCGACATCCTATCCCACCACCAACACCTCGTTCGGCATCAATCTCAACCTGTCACTGGCAAGGTAAAACACGTCAACATGCCGCATAAGCCTTGCTGAATCTGTACCGGAAAATGGACAGGATTTATTTCATAAGGTCGGTCAGAGTAATGCGCATGTTGCGCGAAACTGTCACCTCGACCCCACTGAGCATTCTGAGGGTATTTCCCTCCAGAGAGTGCATTCTAAGGATATTTATTATATGCGATTTGTGCACTTGAATGAATCGGTCGGACGGAAGCGATTGCATGAGGCTTCGCAGGGTGGCCCGGGTGATGATGCGTTGGTCGGATGTGTGGATGATCACATAGTTTTCGAGTGCTTCGAGCCATTCTATATCGTCGATTTCTATCCTGTGGATACGTCTGTCGGATTTTATGAACAGACATTCGGGCATCTTGACCCCGTCGCGCATGGCTATGAACTGCCGGGCTTTTTCGACGGCTTTCATGAAGCGGGTGAGCGATACGGGTTTTAGCAGATAGTCTGTGATGTTGAGTTCGTAACCACGCACGGCATATCGGGCGTAGGCTGTGACGACGATTACTGCTGCATCGACTTTGTGGGTCGCGAGATAGTCGAGTCCCGAGACACCTGGCATCTCGATGTCGATGAATATGAGGTCGGGACGTCGGTCTGTGCCTTTGACTTCATTGAGATATGCGTCAAGAGCCATGGCGTTGTCAGGCATCGCCACGCATTCGAGCCATTCGACTTTATCGACATAACTCCGCAGTCCGTGGCGCGCGATTGGTTCGTCATCCACAATCACGCATCGTATGGTGTCATGGTTCATAGGGTCAGAATGAGGTGTGCGGTAAATGTTTGGTTATTGCGGGTCAGCATGAGTTTATGGCGGTTGTCGGGGTAGAGCAGTTGAAGCCGTCGTTGCAGATTTTTCAGCCCGAGTCCGCATTCTGAGCCGGTGGTTGCCGGGGGGCAGGAGGTTGAGATGCTGTTGGTGACTGTCATTTCCAGTCCTGAAGAGGTGTTGATAATGGAGATGTCAATGAAGAGGTCACCTCCACAGTGTTTGAACGCATTTTCCACAAGTGGAAGCAACAGGTGAGGATGTATCTCTTTATGAGCGAGCCTCGGGTCGATATGACAGTTGAGTTTCAGACGATCGCCTATGCGGAGAGAGGAGAGTTGTATATAGCTGTCAATGGCCGACAGTTCCTGCTCAATGCCCACCGGGTCATCGCCTGAGTAGAGTTGAGAACGCAGGAGAATGGAAAGATGCTCCACCGTGTCGCGGGCTTCGGTGTTGGATTCATCGATGCTGAAATAGATGGTGTTGAGCATGTTGAATAAGAAATGCGGATGGTACTGGGCGCGCAGAAGCCGCAGTTCGGTATTGAGTTGTGATGCGTGCAATTGCTCGTTACGTAACAGTTCGGCGGAATAGAGCCGTTCGGCATGGGCTGTTTTCATGAACATATAGAGCCAAAGCGTGGTCAGTTCGACTATGACTGTGGGGATTATAAATTCTCGTGGCGATGTAATGAATCCAAGCGGATCGGAGTGGGAGATGGCCGTGATAATGATGATGAGGATTACGGGCACGACGAGCACACATCCGTATTCAAGCACCGGACAGATGCGTCGGGCTGTACATGTCTCCACCCATCGGCGATAGAGATAGAAACATAGGTAACATGCGGCAGTCATTCCGACTACCTCGACAGCTATGAACCATGAAGTGTGAGTGAGGTAATTGTCGTAACGAGGGATGTCGTTTGTGACGCGGATTATGAGAAAGAGAATGGCCGCATAGATCAGTGGCAGAAGTTTTTTTATCATATTACAAATTTACACGATTCATTTCATCGGTCCAACTGTTCTTGGGCGTAATGTGACGGCTTGGCTTGCCTGTATTGAAGCGAAGAGAGAATGATACTCCAATGAGGCGCATATCCTCATATTCACGCTCCATGATCATGGCCTGTCGGTCGGCGAGAAGTATTGTTGAGGTTGGATGGTTTGTGTTGAGCAGGTCACGGACATAGAGTGTGATATTACCGTGAGAATTTAGGATGGATTTGCGCACTCCGATATAGATTTGCCCGATGGTGGATATGCGTGCCTGTCCGTAGGCGGTGCGTCCTCTGATCGACCCTGACAATTCGGCCGACCATCCGCGAGGGAAATCAAGGAGATTTTTGACATCGGCCATGGGGGTGAAGAGGCTGTTGGGGCGGATGGCGGTATGGGATGGAAACCGATAACTGTTATATAATAATGTGCCTGTGGCCGAGAGCCGCCACCATCGGGTGACGGGGATATTGACTGCTGCGATGCTCAATGTCAGTCCGATGCGGCGCGGTATGTTTTCGGGCGAGACATAGACAAGGCTCCGTGAGATTTCGCGGTAACATTTCACTATGTCGCCATCGGCATAAGTCATTGAGGCTGATACACGCAGCCATGATGCGTGCGACCATGCCGCCTGGAGAGTGTGCGAGACCGAGGGGCGTAGATTGATGTTTCCTCCTACATGGGTTATATCGTCATATATGTGTATGAAGGGGTTGAGGTCGGCATAGCGTGGACGTGTGATTCGCTTGGTGTAAGACAGTGCCAAATCGTCATTGTCAGTCGCTGTAAACGAGAGTGAGCATGTGGGAAAGAGGTTGAGATTATGTGCTGTGTAGTCTGTGTGTTCCAAGGCTTCGTTGCCTGTGAATGTCGTCGATAGATTGCTCTGTTCCATTCTCAATCCCATGGTGGTTGTAAATCTGCCCCATCGGGCACGTCCCTCGGCATAGATGGCGTTGACATTTTCGCTATATCCGAAGGTGGAGCCGAGGAGTTCGGATGTTCCGGAGTATTCTCCGTCGTTGTGCATCGAGACATACGAACTGCGTGCTCCGGCCGAGATGTGCCATGTGTCCGACAGGCGGCGTCGCATGTCAATCGCTCCGACATATCCGGCCGTAGTGCCACCCATATCGCAGTCGATATCCGTACCGTTGTTGTCAGCCATGTCCTGACGCTCGGTGTTGTGATGGTTGAAGAAGTCAAAACTGAGGGTGACGTCGCTTTCAGGGCGGGATGATGCGTGACGCATGTACAGATTGCCGTATATGTTGCGTGTGTTAAACCGTGTGTTGTTGTCGGTGACATTTGGTGCGGTAATGTCGGGAATTGAGGTGTGCATGTCGGCATGTTCACGACGGGTGTATATATTGGTGGCGAGAGAGGTGCCCAATGACAGGGTCTTGGTGATACGCAGGTCATATGCTATGGAAATGTTATGCATCAGGTCTCTGCGATGACGGTTATAGATTTGGGTCATACGCAGGCCGGTGTCGGCATATGGCCGGTCGGTGACGAGCATGGATGGATAACGTGCTGTCATGGTGGCGTAGGTCAGAGACAGACGGTGATTGCCGCGTGTGTATCCGGCATAGAGGTTGGCTGTGCCACGGCGTGCCCTCCAAAGTCGCATGTCAGCACCTGCACCAAGTGTGAAACCTTCGTCCTGATTACGTTTGAGTTTTATGTTAATTAATGTGGGACCATCCGAGGCCTCACGACCGGCCGATGGAGAGGTGACAATCTCAATGCGATCAACGTTGGCTGTTGGGAGTGATTTGAGAAAATTGTGGAGCGCTTCGCCCGACAGTATGCTTTTGCGTCCGTCTATGGTGATGCTGACACGCGGCTGGCCGTTCACCGAGATGCTGCCTTTGTTGTCGATACTTACCCCCGGGAGGGAGGAAAGGGTGTCGAAGATATTGCCGGTACTTCCCGACAAGGTTGCGGCCGGGGTATAGGAGATTTTATCGGCTTTGACTATTGCGTCAGCTTTACGGACTGTGACGGTCACGGCATCGAGATTCATCATGGCGATTGAATCGGTGCGTGCGATGATCGAGTCAATTGAAGTCTGAGCCGGTGCGTCAGTTGTCATGAGCGATATGAGGAGAGGGAGGGATACGGTGCGTATAATATGTGACATTGCGGTTGGTGATTTTGTTTTCGCAAATTTACCGGCTTGCAATATGATTTGAAAATAAGTGTGACCAACAGTCGGAATGTCGTGACGTAATAGATAAATCAATCCTCCAAAGAGCGTTATAGCCCAATGGAGGATTGCTGTAAAGTCATGTCGGTGGATGGTTATCGGTTGAGATATTTTTTCCCTTTCATTATGATAAAGCCTTTGTAGTCTGCCGATACTTTCTGACCGAGTATGTTGTATCGGTCGGAGTCGGCTTCATTTGGACAGTCGGATGCGGATATCTCGTCGATTGACGATTTTGTTTGTGTCAGTTCAATTTCCTGTCCGGCTACGGTCGGGATGTCATAGAGATAAGTTTTCGGCAATTTGGTCTGTGGGATTTTGCTTTTGTTTACGATTATGGGGTCGGGCATCTCATAAGGCTTTGTGATTTCGTTGGAGTTTTCACCACGTGCTTCCGATAGAGATGTGCCGTCGGCCATTTTTAGAGGAGTGGCTGAGCGTAAGCGCAGGTTGCCTCCGATAGTCGATCTGATTGTTACTTTGTCAATGGAGCCATTATTCCAGCTTAGGTTGGTGATTTCAAATCCACCACGGGCGCGTAGTCCGCTCACATTTCCGTCGGCCCATTGCGATGGCAGGGCAGGCAGCAGGTGTATGAAACCGGCGTGAGACTGAAGCAGCATCTCGGCTATTCCTGCGCAGCATCCGAAGTTGCCGTCAATCTGGAACGGAGCATGTGCGTCAAACATATTGGCATATGTGCCTCCGTTGGGGTCGGACATGGTGATGTCGGGAGATACGAGCCTGAGCTGATTTTTTATGATGGAAAGAGCGTGGTCGCCGTCCAACATTCGGGCCCACAGGCATACTTTCCAACCCATAGACCATCCGCGTGCGGCGTCACCGCGTCCTATGAGCGATTTGAGTGCGGCCTGATATATGTCGGTGTTGACATATGGCGACACCTGGCTGCCGGGATAAGCCCCCCAAAGATGCGAGAGATGACGATGTGAAGTCGACTCACGGTCCCAGTCTTCCTGCCATTCCTGCACCTGGCCATACTTACCTATCTTGTAGGGTGTGAGTTTCGCTTTCAAAGCATCAAGCTCGGATGCGAAACCAGCGTCAGTGCCGAGTATGCGGGCAGCCTCAGCAGTGTTTTTCAGCACATCATAGACCATCTGGTTGTCCATTGCCACACCTCCGAATAGCGCGCAGTTAACCTTAGAGCCGGAAGCGTTGATATAGGAGTCCAATCCGGGATGGTTTTCGGGCGAGTTGGAGGGACACACAACCATATAGCCTGTGTTGGGATCCTTGACAAGGAAGTCCTGGAAGAACTGTGCGCAACCCTTGAGCACGGGATAGATTTCGGCAAGATAGGTCTTGTCGCCCGAGAAGAGGTATTTCTCCCAGAGGTGCGAGCAGAACCATGCGTTGCACGTAGGCCATACGCCGACGGCGTTGTTGTCTACGGCTCCGGTGGTGCGCCAGAGGTCGGTGTTGTGGTGGAGCACCCATCCTCGTGTGCCGTACATCTGCCGTGCAGTCTCGGCTCCTGTCACCGAGACATCTTTCACCATTTCGACAAACGGTTCGTGACATTCGGTAAGGTTTGCCACCTCGGCCGGCCAATAGTTCATCTCGACATTGATATTGGTGGTGTATTTGGAATCCCAAGCCGGATACTGACGTGCGTTTGGATTCCATAAGCCTTGCAGGTTGGCAGGCTGCGAGCCTGGTTGGGAGGAGCATATGAGCAGGTAACGTCCGAATTGGAAATAGTTTGCCACAAGTCCCGGGTCATTGCTGTCGGTGTAAAACTCTTTGATGCGTTGCTCTGTGTCCTTGACATCCTGGGTGGAATTTGAACCGAGGTCAAGGCTGACGCGTCCGAACAGCTCCTCATATCGTGCCGTGTGGTCGGCCTGTGAGGTGGTGTAATCTTTGTTCTTTCCAATGTATGTGTCAATGTATTCCAGAGCCTTGGCCTTGGCATCGCCTGAAATGTCATTGTAGTTGACAAAGTTGGTGGCGGATGATATTATTATAGTAGCATTTGTGGCTCCGGCCACTTCTATGGTCGGGGCTGAGGTGTTGGCAGCCACAAGTCCCTGTTGTATGATGTTGCGGGTGGAGTTGTCGGTACGGGTTCCACCTTCGTTAATGACCTTGATGAATGTGTAGCAGTTGAGTTTGTTGTCGACATTCTCGCTTTTGTCCCTTGCGGGTATGAGCGAGGCCATGATCATGCCGTCGGGAGTGATTTTGTTTTCACCGAGTTTGGCCATGTTGGTTTTTATGGGGGCTGCATAGCATACGTTGAAGTCAAGCTTGCCCGGCTCGGAAGACTCTATGCGCATTATGGTCACATTGTCGTCAAAAGATGTGAACACCCGGCGCGTGTATGTCACTCCGTTGACCATATAGGAGGTGGTTGCTATTGCGTTTGAGAGGTCAAGGTCGCGCACATAAGCTTGTGCGTCACGGGCATTGTCGGTGGCTCCGGCCTCGTTGTCGTCATATCTGTGACCGGGAAATCCTATCAGCACGCAACCTGCGGCCTGGTATTGTGCCCCGTGTGAACCCTGTGACATCCAATTTGGAATGGCAAGTTGTTGGGCCGAGGCATAATCCTTGGCGAATATGTGGTCGCGCACTTGTTTGATTACCGATTTGGCATTGGCATTGAAATTGGCGTTGGGCGACTGTCCCCAGAAGGTGTCCTCGTTGAGCTGTAGTGTGTCGACGGCCACGCTGCCGCTCACCATTGCTCCGAGGCGTCCGTTGCCGAGTGGGAGAGCTTCTTCCCAATAGGTTGCGGGACGGTTGTACCACAGGCGGTTCTTGCTGTCGAGCACCGGAGGTGGCACCGGACGTTTGTCTGAAGTGGTGAATGTGGTAGTGAATGTCTTCGTACAGATATTTCCTGCAAGGTCGGATAATGAATTGGCTGGAAGTGTGAAGGTGTATGATGTTGACAGATCGAGGTCGTCAAAGGCATATGTCACTTTTGAACTGTTGATGACAGGATTTATCTTGAGCGATTTTTTTGTGGCGTTGTTAGTGAGCGTGCCCGATGCTTCTCCAATGGCTTTTACACTTTCGTTGAACATCAATGTTATTTTGCCGGTCGGCGTGACATCAAGCTCTCCATCGGCAGGATTGATGCGATGAAGTTCGGGGGCTTGGAAGTCATCGGCTATGATGTTTACATATTTTAGGTTGTAATTGCTCGTTTTTACAGCTGATTGTATAAGCATACGCACTATGAGTCTCTCCTTGTTGTCGGCGTTGAGAGTGTATGTCGCATCCTCGTATTTATTCCAATGGCTTGCTGCGGTGTAGTCGTTGAGACGTGTCCATGTGTTGCCGCCATCGACAGAATATACCACTCCGAATTTTGTCGAGGAGCTGGAGCCATCGCCGATTGAAAAGTTGAGTTTGACATTTGTCAGGGCTGTGGTTGGCATGGATACCTCAAAATACTGGTCATGTTTTGTTCCGTCAAGATAATCGGCTGTGGCGGTGAAGTTTGTAATCGAGGCTGTGTTCAGACGCAGCAGGTAGTTAGGGGTCGAGCCGCTTGAGGTCAGTTGCCACTTGCCGTTGGAGGTGTGCAAGGTCACTTTACAGTCCTCGGGTTGCAGCGCGCAAGTGTTAGGTAGAAAAGATGGTTGGATCTCCGACCATTTCTGATTGGCTGATGCCGCCCATCCCGCTGTGTTGGGGGTGTATGTGACGGAGGTGCCGCTCTTGATTTCGTCATAGCCTGTGGTGAATTCCCAATGGGCGACTGGCGTCTGTTCAGTGGCCATGGCGATTAGCGGCCATGCTACCGCCGATGCTGCGATGAAGAATGCCCTCATCGGTGTGAAGACAAGCTTTTTGCAAATCTGTGTCATTTTTTTCATTTTTTAGATAGAATTCAAGGTGTTTTTTGATTCTGCAAAATTATTGACATAGAGTGTTGCAGGGCTTAAAAAAACGGTCAAACGCTGTGAAAAAACGGTCAAAAATAGTTTGAACAAAGTTTTTTTACTATTTTTGGGGATGAAATAGGATTGGAATATACTATGAAAAACTACATAATTGTCATTTTGGTGATATTGCTCTCGCCTTGCCGTATGCTGGCTGCCGGCGGTCAGGGTGAGCGGCGTGTAGTGCACTATAATACGCGGGATGGTCTCTCGGGGGTGAACATAGGTGGTGGAGTTCAGGATCGTAACGGATTGCTGTGGTTTGCGACATGGAACGGACTTAATTGTTATGACGGTTATGATTTCCATCGTGTGCATATAATGCCGGGTGACAGGGTATCGATAAGTACCAACCGCATACGTGACATCCTGCTGTCGGACGAGGGAAATATATTGTGCCGTACTGACGAAGACATATATGAGTATGATTTGCACACTTATTCATTCAAAGATGTGGAGGCACAAAGAAAGGACTCATTGAGGCATAGGATGGGACGTATGTGGCACGGATTTCATGACGCGCAGGGTAATTTATGGACCGCAGCCGGGGTTGGATTGAATAAGAGCGTGTCACTGTCACATCCGGCCGGACTACTGGAAGGAACAGCCGGATTACATGCGCGAGCTTTTCTTCTTGACAGGGACAGTGTGCTGTGGGTGGGCACACGTACTGACCGCTGTGTACGCAAATATGGCCTTGATGGCCGTCTGCTGGATGTGATACAGCTTGACTATGCGCCGTATTGTATTTTTCAGACTTCTGCCGGAGATGTGTGGATCGGGTGTAAGCCCGGAGCATTGATTAGAAATGGTGGGACAAGCATTTCGGATGATGCTGTTTATGATATTCAGGAGGATAGGCTTGGACGGTTATGGATAGCGACTTTCGGAGGCGGAGTGAAATGCTGTGAGAATCCTAAAGATGCTACCCCTGTACTTTCAACTGCGATTGGCGGATATAAAGTGCGCAAATTGCTCATCACTCCTATGGATAATATCGTAGCCGCTACCACTGATGGACTTCTTATCGGGCATATCGGTGAGGCAGATAGCCGTAAAGAGGGATGGCGTGTCATAAGGCGTGACGGCAATGATCCATGCAGCCTTTGCAGCAATGCGACGATAAGTCTGGCCCGCGACAGCCGGGGCAATATATTCATAGCCACTGAAAGTTCAGGGGTGGATATGATAAATGAGAAAGAACTGTTTGCTGACAGGCCGGCATTCACTCATTTTAACATTAGCAATTCAGCGCTTTCGGCAGGGGTGATCAATTCCATCACTATGGATTCGGACTCGTTGCTGATGATAGTCGGTGGCGACAATGTAATGGCGTTCAATCCGTTGAACGGTCATGGGCAAAGTCTGAGCCGAACATTCTGGGGTGACACCTGCTTTTTTTCGGAGACGACACCTCTGAAATTGCACGATGGGACATGGATATTCGGGGCCGAGGAAGGTGCCTTGACAGCTGCCTCTGACAGTGTCTATGGCCGTGGTTATGTGCCTCCGGTCATATTCACCACGTTCGTCATGGACGGTGGTCGGGATGCTTTTTCTCCGACAAGTGGCGGGAGTATGGAATTGCCTCTCGGCATACGTAATCTTACCGTGAGGTTTGCCGCTATCGATTATACCGATAATGAGGATATATTATACCGTAAACGTATGGATGGATCGCCATGGACAGGAGCCGACCATACCCGTAGTGTCACGCTTTTCAATATGACTCCCGGAATTCACCGTCTGGAGGTTCAGTCGACCGACCGTTACGGACGATGGGTCGACAATGTGGCCGTGCTTGAAATCGAAGTACCTCCGTATTGGTATGAGATGTGGTGGGCGCATGCTTTGTTAGCGGTTGCCGTGATAGCTGCGGTCATCGGCTGCATATACACCATATTCTATATACGTAATGTCAACCGTAACAGACGTGAGTTACTTGAGAAATACATGGCGCTTATCAGAGAGAGGGATATGGCGGAGGAAAAGATTGGGCGTGAGGATAAATATGAGATGCCTCCGCTGAATGCCCGTCAGACTCCCGAGGATGTGGCATTTCTTGACAGGGTGCGCAGATATGTGGAGGATAATCTGGACAATGCCGAGGCTAATGTTGATGATATGGCTTTAGCGGCTGCCGCAAGCCGTTCGACTCTCAACCGTCGGTTACGTGCACAGCTTGGCATAACGGCAGCGCAACTGCTCATCGAAGCGCGCATGCAGCGTGCCAGACAGCTGCTGACATGCGAGGATGCGGGGAAGTATTCCATATCGGAAATTGCCGATATGTGCGGATATGGCGATGTGCATTATTTTCAGCGTGTGTTTAAAAAGAGGTTTGGAATGAATCCGTCGGATTTCAGGGACTGTAGATGATCTGCTTGCGGCAATGGCATACATGCTGGCCGACGTGCTGGCCGGTGGTGCTAATTTGTACGGGTGGGGGATTTTTTGTAACTTTGCGGCGAAATTAGATGAAAAACAACAGCCGCTTGCCCATGATGAAGGCTTGATGCCGGGCTTGCGGACACAAAAAAACACTTTATGAGTTATAATCTTCTGAAAGGAAAGCGCGGCGTGATATTCGGCGCGCTCAACGACAAGAGTATCGCCTGGAAGGTGGCCGAGAAGGCCGTAGAGGAGGGCGCTATCATCACTCTTAGCAACACACCCGTGGCTGTGCGCATGGGCGATGTGTCAAAGCTCGGCGAGAAGCTCGGTGCAGAGGTGATTCCCGCCGACGCTACCAATGTCGAGGACCTCGAGATGGTGTTCGAGAAATCGATGGAGGTGCTCGGCGGCAAGATTGACTTCGTGCTCCACTCCATCGGCATGTCGCCCAACGTGCGCAAGAAACGTCTCTATGACGACCTTGACTACGATCTGCTCAACAAGACTCTCGACATCTCGGCCATCTCGTTCCACAAGATGATACAGGCCGCCAAAAAGCTCGACGCCATCGCCGAATACGGCAGCATTGTGGCCCTGAGCTATATCGCCGCACAGCGCACCATGTTTGGCTACAACGACATGGCCGACGCCAAGGCTCTTCTCGAGTCGATCGCCCGCAGCTTCGGATACATCTATGGCCGCGAGAAGCATGTGCGCATCAACACCATCTCGCAGTCTCCCACAGCCACCACCGCCGGCAGCGGCGTCAAGGGCATGGAGTCGCTGATGGACTTTGCCAACCGCATGTCGCCCCTGGGCAACGCCACAGCCGACGAGTGTGCCGACTACTGCATCATGATGTTCTCTGACCTCACCCGCAAGGTGACCATGCAGAACCTCTTCCACGACGGTGGTTTCTCAAGCATGGGTATGAGCCTCCGCGCCATGGACCAGTACGAGAAGAGCTTCGACCAATACCGCAACCCCGACGGCACCATCCAGTACGGCTAATTCTTTCGCAGTCGATCGCTTCGCAGTTAACTCTTTGCAGTTAATAAAGTAAAGAGTCGAAAAAGTTAACTTCTCATAGTTAATAAAGTAATAAGTCGATAAAGTCAAATGCTGTAATGTGGCAGTGACTTTATCGACTTTTTTTAATCTACTTTTTAACTTTATCGACTGCAGAGCGATCGACTGCACAAGAGCCGACTGCGGAGCGATCGACTGCGTAAGAGTTAACTCATTATTTTATTAACTTTATTAACTGTAAAGAGACAGGATAAGAGATCTGAGACTGCCCGGGCGGGGGTGGGGTTGCGTTCGAGGCATTTGATGAAGAGCGAGCCGATGATGGCTCCCGAGGAGTTGGCACAGGCGTCGGCCATGGTCGCGGGGTTGGAGATGCCGAAGCCTATGAGGCGCGGATGGCGCAGGCCCATCGAGGCTATGCGGCGGAAGTAGGCGGTCTGCTCGGCGGTGAAGCGGTCCTTGGTGCCTGTGGTTGAGGCGGCCGAGACCATGTAGATGAATCCGGAGCAGTGCTCGTCGATGAGGCGTATGCGCTCGTCGGTGGTCTCGGGGGTGATGAGCATGATGAGGTCTATGCCGTATTGCTCGCACAGGGGTTTGTATTCACGCATGTATTCGGCAAACGGGAGGTCGGGGATTATGATGGCGTCTATGCCTGTCTCGTGGCATTTCTGAAACACTCGTTCTATGCCGTAATGGAGCATGGGATTGAGATAGCCCATGAGTACGAATGGCATCTCTTTGACTTTTTCACGAGCTTGGGCCACTTGGTCAAAAAGCAACGATAGGGTCATGCCGTTGCGGAGTGCTACGGTCGAACTGTGCTGTATGACTGTGCCATCGGCCATAGGGTCGGAGAATGGTACACCGATCTCTACCATATCTACGCCCTGACGATCAAGTTCTTGTATTACTTCGACAGTTGAGTCGGGATTGGGAAATCCGGCGGTGGTGAACACCGAGAGTATATCGGATGATTTGCGTGCGAAGAGCGATTGAAGACGATTCATAGGAATTTAAAATGGAAAATTTAAAATGGAAAATTTAAAATGGAGAATGAGTTGAGGAGGGAATGGGGGCATATTTATCTTCGTATGCCTTTTTTACATATTTCGTATGAATTTTGAGACAAGGGCGGGGTCTTTGGTGCCGGGGCGCGTTTCAAAACGGCTGTTTATGTCGATGCCTACCATGAGCGGCAGTGCGGCGGCAGCCTCACGGACCGCTTTGGCATCCTCCGGGCCTATGCCTCCGCTGATCAGAAACAGTGTGCCGAGCGGATAGTCGCGGAGCAGATTCCAGTCGAATTTTCGTCCCGAACCGCCGTGCATGGCTGTGAGAGTGTCGAGCACATACATATCGACTGAACCCTCATAGCATCGCACATCTTCCCAGTTGATGTCGGGGTTTATGCCGATCGCTTTCATCACTTTCAGACCCGAAGCTCTGAGTTGGCGGCACATCTCAGGAGTCTCTTTGCCATGCAGTTGCACGGTGTCGAGACCGTAGCGCGATGCGGTGTGGAGCACATGTTCAACAGGAGCATCGACAAATACGCCTACGCGTTCAATGTCGGCTGGCAGGGAGTTGACGATCGAGGGGAGCAGGGCGCAGGCGTTGCGCGGCGATGGGGCATAGAATATGAAGCCCATCATTGTGGGATGGAGTGCGGCGATCTGACGTATGCTTTCGGGATCGGAGAATCCGCAGATTTTGAGTTTCATAGCTGTAAAAATTAAGAGGATGTTTTTAAATAACCTCTAAGAGATTCAGGAATTGATGAATTGGGTAAGAGCCTGTCCGGGATCGGTATGGCGCATGAATGTCTCTCCTATAAGGAAGCCTCGGTAACCGGCATCGCGTAACCGGCGGACTTCGTCCATGGATGTGAGTCCGCTTTCGGCAACTTTCACAACCTCGTCGGGCAATTCGCGCGCCAAGGTCAGTGACAGTGTGGGGTCGGTGTGAAATGTCGATAGGTTGCGGTTGTTGATTCCGACCATATCGACTTCAGGACAGAATCGGTCCATTTCGTCGGCCGAGTGCAGTTCGAGCAGCACCTCGAGGTTGAGGCTGTGGGCATATGCGGTGAGGCGCTCTATCTCGTCGCGGTTGAGCGCCGAGGCAATGAGCAGGATTGCATCTGCCCCGTAGATCGCGGCCTCACGGATCTGAAATTCGCTTACTATGAAGTCTTTGCGCAGGAGGGGGATATCGGTGAGGTTGCGTGCTGCGGCCAGGTCGGTGAGCGCTCCGCCGAAATATGGCGTATCGGTGAGTATCGAGCATGCCGAGGCTCCCCCCTGAGTGTAGGCCGGAATGACTTCGTTTACCATAGCCATGGGATGTATGTCACCTTTTGAGGGTGAGCGGCGTTTGAATTCGGCTATTATACCTGTGGGGCTTTCGGTGAGTGCGCGGCTCATGGACCGTAGGCCTGTAGGATGTGCGGCGACGATCGGGAGTGAGTGGCGCGACATGGCTTCGACCTCACGGCGTTTGTTATCGACAATCTGTTGGAGTATGTTTGCCATGGTTCAGGAGTTTATTTCTATGAATTTACGGAATGAGCCGAGTGCCGCTCCGGAGTCGATCGACTCACGGGCCTGATGTATGGCCTCTTCGATTGAAGTCTCCGGTTCGAGGGTATGGATGGCAAAGGCCGAGTTGGCTATCACGCAGTCGGTCTGAGCTTTTGTACCGGTTCCGGCAAGTACGTTATCAAATATTTTGGCGGCATCCTCGATGCTATTCCCTCCGGAAAGAGAGTCCTGTGTGGCGGTAGTGAAGCCGAGTTGTTCGGGAGTGAAGAGCCGTTCGCCTTCGGATGACGAGACCTTGAAGGGGGAGGTGAGCGAGATCTCGTCGTAGCCGTCGAGCGAATGGACTACAGTGCAGTCGATGCCCTCCTGCTGGGCTATGTAGTTGTAGAGGCGCAGGAGTTTGAGGTTGTAGACTCCGAGCAACTGGTAGCGGGGCATGAAGGGGTTGACCAGCGGGCCGAGCATATTGAAAAAGGTGCGTACGCCGAGGGCTTTTCTCACCGGACCCACGCTCTTGAGGGCCGGGCTGAAGAACGGGGCGTGGAGATAGCACACACCGCTGTCGCTCAGCGAGCGGTCGAGGCGTGGAGATCGGCGGTGAATTTCACACCGTGCTGTTCGAGCACGTTTGAAGCTCCGGAGATGGAGCTGGCACCATAGTTGCCGTGTTTCACGACCTTACGTCCTGTACCGGCTACTACGAAACATGATGCGGTGGAGATGTTGAATGTGTTTTTACCGTCACCACCTGTACCAACGATGTCGATAGCTTTCACATCGCCGAAATCCACGGGATTGCGACGTTCGAGGATTGCGTCTCGGAAACCGGTAAGTTCATCGAGGGTGATAGAGCGCATGAGAAATACGGTCATGAATGCCGACAGCTGGGAGTCGTTATATTTCCCGTCGGCGATGTTGAGCAGCACGCGGTGAGACTCCTCACGCGACAGGCTCTTGTGCTCAAACATTTTATATAGTAGAGATTTCATTTCTTTTAATGTTGAATGGGGAATGTTGAATGTTGAATTAAAGAGGACAATGGAAAATGGACAATAACAGGCGTCATTTTCCATTTTAAATTTTCAATTTCACATTCTGTTCAGCCAATTTTCGATGATGCGGAGGCCCAGAGGGGTGAGGATGGATTCGGGATGAAATTGGACTCCGCGGACATCGAGCGAGCGATGGCGCATGGCCATGATTTCGCCGTCGGGGCTCATGGCGGTGACTTCGAGACAGTCGGGCAAACCTTCTTTGTCAACAACCCATGAATGGTAGCGGCCAACTTCAAATTCTTCGGGTAATCCCTCGAAAAGATAGTCGGGAGTGGTGACTGTGATTGTTGACTTGATGCCGTGATAGACCTGTGAGAGATTGCGCAGATGTGCACCGAAACATTCACCGATGGCCTGATGGCCAAGACACACACCGAGTATGGGTTTGGAAGTGGAGTAGCGCCGGAGCAATTGAGGGAGAATGCCGGCTTCGGACGGGATGCCGGGGCCGGGCGAGATGATGATTTTGTCAAACTCTTCGACCTCGTCGAGAGTGATGCAGTCGTTGCGACGCACGGTCGGCTCCACTCCGAGCGATCGCACGGCATGGACTATATTATATGTAAAGGAATCGTAATTATCGAGTATGAGAAGTTTCATGTCGGGTAGAGATGGGAATTGATTAACTTTATAGACTTATTACTTTATCGACTGCGAAAGAGCCGACTGTGAGAGAGCCGACTGTAAAAGAGTCTCGGCATAAGTGAGTGCGCGCACGAGCGCACCGAGTTTATTATTAGTTTCCTGAAGCTCGTTTTCTGGATTGGAGCGAGCCACGATGCCAGCACCTGCCTGAAAATAGAGAGTGTTGTCGTGACTCAGAAATGAACGTATGGTGATGGCCTGATTTAGATTGCCATTGAAGCCTATAAAACCTATGCAACCGCCGTACGTCATGCGCGAGTGAGGTTCTATCTCATTAATCAACTGCATGGCACGTACTTTAGGGGCTCCGCTGAGAGTTCCGGCCGGAAAAGTATCGGCAAAGAGGCGATATACGTCTGTCCCCTCGGGGAGTTCGGCTTTGACGCGCGACACCATGTGTATGACGTGCGAATAGAACTGTATCTGACGCAGGAAATCGATGCTCACTTTTCCGCCGCTGCGGCTGAGGTCGTTGCGGGCGAGGTCGACGAGCATGATGTGCTCGGCATTCTCCTTTTCGTCCTCAAGGAGTGCATTGGCCAGCTCGTGGTCGCGGGCATCGTCGCCGGTGCGTTTGAATGTTCCGGCGATGGGGTCGATATAGGCTGTTGAGCCTTCGACACGCAGATGTGTTTCGGGTGATGAGCCGAAGATGCGGAAGTCGCTGAAATCGAAGTAGAAAAGATAGGGAGAGGGATTGACACAACGCAGTGCACGATAGACGTTGAACTCATCGCCCTTGAAACGTTGGGCAAAACGGCGCGAGAGCACTATCTGGAATACATCGCCACGCATGGCATGTGACACTCCGCGGCGCACCATCTCCTTATATTCATCATCGGTGACGGTTGAGGTGGGGTTGTCTGTCACGGCAAACGAGTATTGCGCCACATTGTTGTTATGGAGCACGCTTATTATTTCGTCGATGGCTGAGTCCTGACCGGGGACAGTGTGCTCATAGACAGTCATCTGGTTTTTATAGTGGTTGACCTTGATAATGAAACGATAGAGGATGTATTTCATATCGGGCACCGATGCGAAGCAGCTCTCTTTGGGTTGGATATCAACTTTCTCGAAGTAACGCACCGCATCGTAAGCCGTGTAGCCGAAGAGGCCGTTGGCATTCCCCTCAGGATCACCTGTGAGTGTGAAGGATGCGATATACTTCTTGAGTTCCTCGACTACATCTACCTCGGGGGTGATGGGTACGATTTTTTCGGGAGCATCAGGATAGGAGAGCTGGATATTGCCGTTGAGGACTGTGAATCCACCGATGGGATCGACTCCGATGAAGCTGACCGAGTTTTGTGAGGTGTGGTAGTCGGAGCTTTCGAGAAGTGCCGACTGTGGGTAGAGGTCGCGGATTTTCAGATATATGCCCACCGGAGTCTCGAGGTCGGCAGGAATGACGCGTGAATTGACGATTAATGTATGGAGCATCGGGTTGGAATTTAAAATGGAAAATTTAAAATGGAAAATGGAGAATGGAGAATTTAAAATGGAAAATGAGCTTAATTTTCCATTTTAAATTTTAAATTTTCCATTCTCATATATGTGTCGAGGTCCTTGTCGCCACGGCCCGAGAGGTTGATGACCACAGTGTCGGAGGGTGAGAATTTCTTGACATCGAGAACTCCGAGGGCGTGTGATGATTCGAGTGCGGGAATGATACCTTCGGTGCGTGTGAGGCGCATGGCGGCATCGAGTGCCTGGGAGTCGGTGATGGCCAAGACCTCGCTGCGTCCCGAAGTCGCGAGATAGGAGTGTAGCGGACCCACTCCGGGATAATCGAGTCCGGCCGAGATGGAGTAGGGCTCTATGATCTGGCCATCCTCGGTCTGCATCACCATAGTGCGCGAGCCGTGAATAATACCTTCGGTGCCTACTTTCATAGTAGCAGCGGTCATATTGGTGTCGATGCCAAGTCCGGCGGCTTCGGCGGCAATGAGTTTGACCGACGGTTCATTGATGAAGTGATAGAATGCTCCGGCCGCATTGCTGCCTCCGCCGATACAGGCTATGACGTAGTCGGGGAGTTCGGAGCCGGTCTTAGAAAGAAGTTGTGCGCGGATTTCCTTGGAGATTACCGACTGGAAGTAGGCCACCATCTCGGGATAAGGGTGCGGGCCTACGGTCGAACCGATCACATAGAAGCTGTCGGGGTTGCAGCACCAGTAGCGGATGGCCTCGTTGGTCGCGTCCTTGAGGGTCTTGTTGCCGCTATGTACCGCCTCGACCTTGGCACCGAGCATGAGCATGCGGTCAACGTTGGGTTTCTGGCGTGCCACGTCGGTGGCGCCCATGTATATCACGCACTCCAGTCCCATCAGGGCACATGCCGTGGCGGTGGCCACGCCGTGCTGTCCGGCGCCTGTCTCGGCGATGACGCGGCGCTTGCCCATGCGCTTGGCCAGCAGCACCGAGCCGATGGCGTTGTTGATCTTGTGCGCCCCGGTGTGGTTGAGGTCCTCGCGCTTGAGGTAGATGTTTGTGCCATAGTGTTCGCTCAGACGGTCAGCGTGATAGAGCGGAGAGGGGCGGCCTACGTAATCGTGGAGCAGAACATCGAGCTCGCGGTTGAAATCATCATCGTCGGCATAGCGGTAGAAGGCCTTGCGCAGACGTTCTACATTGCCATGAAGTATCTCGGGTATATAGGCTCCCCCGAAGTGTCCGTAATATCCCTCGTCATCGACCGGGAGCAGTGTGTGAAACTTTTTCATATCGTTGTGCGGTTATTTGATTAGCGTTTGGAGAATGGTGCAGAGTGTAAAAAAACGAAAGCCATCGATACATTATCGATGGCTTTCGCATATGCTTGTTTGTTGATGTCGTGTCAGGATGCTCAGAATGAACCATTCAGACATTGGTCAGTGCCACCGATAATACTACCGATGCGCCACCAATAATTCTGAGTGTTGAGCAGATTGAACATATATTTTTAACTTTTCGGGGCAAATTTATGGCAAATCATTTGAATCGCCAAATAAATTCCAATAAATTTTTGAATTTATTTTTACGGCTTATTTATTGTCCATCTGTTTCCCTTCGACTATCTTATTGACAGTCTGTACTGTAGGGTTGACTGCGACAATCTTGCCGGAGGGGTTGAGGAGATAGGACGAATATCCGCCTTCGGGATGATAGCCGGGCGAGATGCCCCGCGCCTTGATGTCATTGATGTGAAACTGCGTGAGCGAGTCGAGTCCGTCGCGGCGCACTATCTCGTCAAAGAGCCGTCGGTTGTCGTCGGTGTTGACCGACAGCAGTTTCAGGTCGGGGCGGCGGTGGGTGCGGAAGTAGCGGTCATACTCACCGGCAGCTATTCGAGACACAGCATTGTGAGAGTCCCAGAAGTTTATAAGTACATACTTACCCTTCAGGTCGGACATTGACAATTGGGTGTTACCATTGTCCATCTCGAGCAGCTTGGGAGTCGCTTCGCCGGAGGTGGTGTGTTCGATACGTCCGGCGAATACCCATACCACAGCGGCGAATATTATAACGAATGATACGAATATCCAGAACTTTTTCATAATTCTCAGAAGTGATTACATATTATATTAACCATTCCGACTGCGGGATTGTTTAGGGTGGGAGCCGGCCACTTGATATAAGAGGGTGTCGTTTAAAAACAAATGTTAAAACAGATATCGCGCCGACACGTTGGGGGAGGAGATATTTCCCGTAGTGTCGGCACGATATATAGTAGTTCTGATGACTTTAGATATTGTCAGCTTTAGCCATGGTCTGCTCCACCATGCGTATGGAGCCATCCTCATTGTAATAAAGCTTGTCAGCGCATATCGAGCGGAGCCAATCGTGGCCTGAGAGCCTGCTGTTGTGATAGAAGGCAAACCATTGGCCTTTGAACTTGACAATCGAACCGTGATTGGTATAGCTGTCGGTCGGATTCATATATATGCCCATATGTTTCCACGGGCCGAGAGGTGTGTCGCCGATGGCATAGCGCATCCGGTTGTCACCGCTCTGGCCATCATTCCAATTTTCGTCATGATTGTCGGAGTATGACAGATAATATTTACCGTTATACTTGTGTACCCATGTTGCCTCGTGGAAATCCTCGAGGCCCTGCATCTCGGCCATGGCACCGTCAAGTTCAATCATATTGTCCTTGAGTTTGCCTCCCATGCAGCGACCGCCTCCGCCATTGTAGATGTAGGCTTGACCATCGTCATCGACAAACACGCAGGGGTCGATGAGAGGTTCGAGCCCCTTGATGTAACCGATGACTTTGAAGTCGGAGGCCGGTTTGTCGCTCACGGCGACACCGATTTTCCAACTGTCGTTCCAGTCCGATTCGCTTGGATGTGGGAAGTAGAAGTAATACTTGCCGTCCTTGTATGCGCAGTCCGGAGCCCACATGAAGCCACCCTCGGGGCGTCCCCACTCTACATCGTCCGAGCTAAGTATCTCGCCATGGTCGGTCCAGTTGACCATGTCATCGGTTGAGAATACATGGTAGCGGTCCATGAGGTCACATCCGCGCGGCGGGTCGATGTCATGCGAAGCATAGACATACAGACGACCGTCATTCCAGACATGTGCCGAGGGGTCGGCTGTGTACATATGGGTGATGAATGGGTTGGCCGCGATAGAGTCAAACTCCATTGCATCGTCCTCATGTACAGTTTCGGCTGAGGTTGAGGCGCATGATGCCATGATGGCACCGGCACACGCCATGCTGAAGAGGAGAGCCTTGTGTTTAACCATGAATATTGTCATTTGCAATTATAATAAGAATAACTTAACGAATAGGAAGTGTTTCCGTCATAGGTATCTGTGCGTTGAGCATCTTTTTGGCCTGACCTGTGAGCCAGAGGTAATGGTCCGTGCCGAGTTCGTCGTCGATACCTTCGAAAGTGATGCCCATCTGACGCTCGCGCTGGCACCAACCTCTGGTCGGAGCGGGATCAACGTTGCTTTTCGACATGAATACCGTAGCGTTTGAGGTCCAGCTCACGCCTTGCATATTGATATATGATACGCGCTCGTTGTTTGGGTTATAGACCACATAGTAATCCTCATCGGCCTGATTGCTCGGCACAGTACTTTTGGTCATGACTTTATATATGGCCGTACCCTCGTCAATCTCATCAAACATGGCGATGTAGAGCATCTCGCAACCGCACTTGATGGCGTTGTATATCTGGGTCCACAGGAATGCTCCCTTCATGCGGTCGTTACGTCCGTAGTAGGGATGCATGTTCAAGTCTGACGCACCGGGAAAACAGAGCGGAGCAAAATTGATGTTCACACCATCCTCAAGACTTGCGGTCTTGCACCATTCGAGGTCGTTGGCCACCATCGCGGCGAAACCACGTTCATTGCCACCTGTCTTAAAGTCGTCGATGGTGCTGTAACGGCCTACATACCATGGCATCACTACATCAGCGCTCTTGATGAGTGCGTGAAGCGATGCGAGGTCGGGCGACCATGTATCGCCACCGCCCCGGCGCCAATAAGTGCTCGCTCCGAGCATGATGCTGTAGCCCATGTCCTTGAGCTTATCCACGAGAGCCTGGATGTCCTCGTTGTTGTAGGATCGTTCGGATGGATTGAAGCCCACGCCCCAGAGGGCAATCATAGGCTTGCCGTTTTCATGAAGGTAATATTTCTTGGTTGACGCATATGTATTGTAGATCCACTGCGCGTCGGCTATCACCTTGTCGAAACGAGAGGGATTGTAGCCTCCGAGGTCATACATCACAGCGATGGCTCGTTGATATGTGTCGGAGCCTTTCATGGCATGTGACAGCACGGTGTTGAAGTGATCCTCGCCGGCAGGATTGTCAATGACCTCACCGATAAAGCGCTGCATGAATACCCCGTCGATGCCGTAGTCCTGCATCCACTTGAAATGGAGTAGCACTGATGATTCATCATAGGCGCTATAGACCTGAGCTGTCGAGCCGTCTTCAAACTTGAAATCGGTGTCGTAACGTTTGGAGTACTCCGACATATCGGGCCACATGTCGATGGAGTTGCGTAGCACACCGGGTTTGAACATATCGTTCTCACGGTAGTGATACCATCCGGTGTTGTTGCTTTCGGCATGCTTGCATCCATCCTGAGGAGTGCCGAACCAACCCTGATAACCGGCCATTACGAGGCCGCGGTAGGTGGTGTAAGGTTCGCCATCCACATGGGGTGTGAAGCTTATCTCGTTGTAGATTTCATCATCGGGCTCTTCGGGAGGAAGCAGCTCGTCGAGTGCCGGCGGAATGTAGTCCTTATCATCTCCGCAGGCGGTGAGTGTCATTCCTGCGGCAAGGATAAATCCGAGGGTGAGTGGAATATATTTCTTGATTGACATAACTTTATTCAGATTAGAGTGTAATTACAAGATCAGGATATGATTTACATAGGAATCTCGATCATCTTGATCTCGGAATAATTATAGTTGCGGAACTCATCATTGACTTGAGCGCCCATGCGGACGAAGTAGGTGTAGCCTTTCTTGACAGGCAGACGGAATTCGTAGGGAGCCGAATTGCCGTCATCCTCCTTGGGCACACGGTTCCATGCCATGTTGGTCTCATGTTTGTACTCCTCCTGATCATACTCGCCGATGCATTGGTTTGAACCGCAGAATTGTGTGAGGCTCAGGAACGGGCGTACCATGCGCAGGTTGGGCATGTCGGTGGTGATAGGAGCCTCGAGACGGCATGACAGTTTCAGGAATGGTGAATCACCGTCATATTCCAGCTCCATCCCGAAGTCGATGATGTGGAGATAAGGGGTCACCTCCATTACATCGGGGGGAGTGTTGCGACCTACGGGTACACGGTGCTTCTCCACGGGCCACCATGCGCCGCGGGGCTGGATATCATATGTGCCGTTGAAGATTTTGGTGTTGTTGAATGTACCATCCTGCTTCAGCGGAATATCCTTGGGCGAGGGGTCGAGGCTGTAGCTCATCTCCCACATGCGTATCTTGCATTCACCCTGGCTTGCAAGAATGGGCAGGCCGGTGGTGCTGTCGATGATAGTGCCGTAATAGTGTCCCTCGGGCTCGTCAAAGTTATCGACTTCCATGCAGGATGTCGAGCACAGTGCCATGGCTCCGCCCAACAGGCTATATATAAACTTTTTCATAATGCAATATGTCTCCTTTATGATTAAAAGTAAGATTAATATCCGTCGTTGCGGATGAGTTTGGGATTCTTGGCGATGGCTCCTCCGGGAATCTGCTCGTAGTAGTTCTTTTTATTGAACTCCACCTTGCGTCCTTGGTTATCGACTTCGTTGAGGAAGATGTACTTGTCCTCATCGAGCACGTAGTAAGCCGATAGTGTGTGGCTGTATTTTCCATCGCGGAACATCTGGTCGGCAACTCTCCAACGGCGGATGTCAAAGATACGGTGGTTCTCGAAAGCCAGCTCGCGGGTGCGTTCGTCACGGATAAACTGGAGATTTTCGTCGATTTTGAATCCGTATTCGGCGGTGCCTATGTCGGCAGGAGAGGATTTGTAAACATAGGGGTGTGCTCCGGCGCGTTCGCGCAGCTCATTGATGCAATCGATGGCTTCCTCCATGAGCGTGGTATTGTTGGTCATCTCGCCAAGCTCATAGGCAGCTTCGGCCCAATTGCAGAGAACCTCACCGTAGCGGAACACTTTGAACGAGGTCTTGCAATACATGAGTCCCTGACGACCGGTGGCATCGGAAGTGCTGACATATTTGCGGATAAAGGCGCCTGTGTAGCCGAAACCCTCATCGCCGGCTCCTTCGTTGAGTCCGTAGATACCGTTGATTTTGACATTCTTGTAGTTGGCATTGACATCCTTAACTACTCCCGCTCCGCTGGCTCTCACTCGCCATTGGTTTGTATATTCGTTGATGCTGTTGGTGATTTCGGCTGTACCGTCGGCAGCTGTGCCGGGATAGGAGATATACACGCCGGCCTGCTGGTCAAGCTCTGTGCCCGAAAGTGGCTCGGTCATACCCGAGAAAAAGAATGTGGCACGAGCACGGGGCTCCATCTCATCAGTATTCCAGAAGTCGTTCATGCTGTCGAAGCGTACCGGCTTGCCGTTTTCGTCAATCAGGGCCGGATGTTCGTAGAGCGACATCAGTTCCCATGTGGGCTGTATGGCACATCCTACGGCTGATGAAAGTCCTGAGCCGAGGGGGAGGGTCATCACGTCCCAGCAATGGAAGAGCGATGTCTCCCATATGGCATCGGTACGGTCGGTATATTGCTTCACAAAGATGTCCTCCTCGGGGCAGTCGGTGGTGAAGACCTCGACAAACGCTGTCTCCTTGTTGGCACCGTTGTGGAGCGAGAATCCGGCGGCTTTGAGCATCTTGCAGGCATCGATGGCATACTGGTAGAACTCCTGAGCTTCGGCTACGGCCATACCCATGAGGCCTTTGGTGGTAGCCTCGCCCGATGTGAAGATATATCCGCCGTATTTTGCGGTAGAGCCGGCATAGATCATGGCGCGTGACATGAGGGCGGCAGCGGCGTAACGGTTGGCACGACCCGGTGTTTTTGCAGTCGAACCGTTCTCCATAGCAAACTTCAGATCATCGTAGATGAATTTCCAGCATTCATACTCAGTGTTGCGTGGCTGCTGCAGCGTTTCACTTGGAGCTGTGGGGTCGAGTGTGCGGTCAACGATGGGCACGCCGCCGTAACGCTTGACCATACCGAAATAATAGAGTGCACGCAGGAAACGCCCTTCGGCCTCGTATTCCAACACTTCATCGGCTGTGAAATTGGACGCATATACCGGCAGTTGCTCAAGAAAATTGTTGATGTCATGGATGCGGTCGTAAGGCCAGTATCCCCAACCGTCGCCGTAGGAACGGCCTCGGCCTGTAGCCTCCTGAGCGCATGAGGCCGGACTGTTTTTTTGAGCTTGCCAGGCATTGCCCGGGTGCCATCCGTTGCTTGCTACGGTAGCATAACCTTTGTCGCCGTCACCGTTGTGGGAGTAGTTGAAGTCCTCGATGGGAGCGTCCTGATAGATCAGTGCGAGGTATTTCTTGATACCCTCGTCTGATTTAAGCAGGGTGTTTTCCGACAGGATGCCCTTTGGTTCCAGATCCATGTCAGCGCATGAAGCCAGTCCCAGAGAGAGGGCTGCGGCGATTACGTATATAGATTTAATCTTGTTCATAGTGTGTGAATCCTTGCTGTTGAGTTAGAATCTCAGAGTGGCACCCACATTGTATGTGCGGTTGACCGGATAATTGTAGAAAAGGATGCCCTCGTCGCGGTTGTTGTTGGCACCGCCTGTACGTCCGGGACGTTCGGGGTCCATATGCTTGTTGCCTGTTATGGTCCAGAGGTTGTAGGCGTTGACATATACGCGGAGGTCCTTGACACCTACCACCTTGAGCCACTTGGCGGGGAGAGTGTAACCTACCTCGAGGGTTTTCAGACGCAGGTATGACATGTTATGGATGCCTGTGGTACCTGTATTGAAACTGTGGCCGGTGGCAGGGAACTCGCCTTCGATCCACTGTGTGTGAGGATTCCAGGGGTCATCACCGATGTTGGCAGTGTGCCAGCGGTCGGTGTAGTAGGATAGTGATGCTCCTCCGTTGAAGGGGCCGACCTCGGTGAATACCTCGTCATATGCTGCATACACGTTGGCCACACCTTGCCATGTAGTGGCGATGTCGATACCTTTCCATGAGCCGCCGAAAGTAAATCCGTAGTTGAATACCGGCATATTGTATGTGGCTACCGGGTGCTTGTCATCGTCATCGATCACACCGTCACCGTTCCAGTCCTCATACCAGTAGTCGCCCGGGAGTGTCTGCTGGCCCATTGGTGTCTGGTGGTAGCGGATCTGGTCGTATGAAGTGAAGCGCCCGCCCTCTTCATAGGCCCACCATATATCCTTATTACGTCCCGAAACATCGTTGCGACGCCAGTAATCATATGAATTGGATGCGATACCGTCGATATAGTAGTCCCAGCGGTTCTTTGTGGCCGACATCTGACCGGTGACCCAATAGTTGAAATCGCCGATGCGGTTGCGGTGGCTCAGGCTGAACTCCCATCCGTATGTGCGGTCAGAGTTGATGTTTTCGTCGGGAAGCTCTACGCCGACCTCGGACGGGATCACGGCATTGCTTTTGGCAAAAAGTCCGTCGCGCTTACGGAGGAAGATTTCGGCTGTACCTGAGAGTTTCTGATTCCAGAGGTCAAAGTCGATACCGCCATTGTAGGTTTCAGCGGTGTACCATGTGAGGTTGGGGTTGGCGACACCTGTCGATACCACTCCGCCGACGAGAGTTCCGTTATATACCCAGCCTAATTTGCGCTGGTTTAGTCCATAACCGATTACGGTCGGTGGATAGTTGCCTGTGCCACCGTCATCACCCATCTTGCCATATGAAGCACGGATCTTGAGGTTGCTGAGCACGGGTGAGAGAGCCTGCATGAACGACTCCTCGCTGATACGCCATCCGGCCGATACGGCGGGGAAGAAGCCCCAGCGCTTGCCTTTGGGGAAGCTTGATGAGCCGTCCTGGCGGAATGAGAAATCGACGATGTATTTGCCTTTGTAGTCATAGCCCACACGGCCTACGAAAGCGCGACGTGTCTTGTCCCATATGCTTGGGGCGCCGGTCTGTTGGTCGGAGTTCTCACCATAGATGAGATACTCGCCGTCGAGAAGCATGGTACGTTGGGCATAGAATGAATCATAGTTGTTGTACTGTTCCTCAAAGAGGGCCATGGCCGACACGTTGTGGTCGCCGAAACGCTGTGCGTAATTCAACGAGAGCTGGAGCACTGTGCCATAGGCGGGATAGGTGGTGCGCTTGAGGAAGGAGTCGGGGTTGCGGTCGAATGTGACAAGCGAACCGTCGGCGGTGGTGTTGTAGAGCTGATAGCTGCGCTTGTATTGCACGTCGTTGGTGGTGTAGTAGTCGTAGCTGTAGAAGGCTTTGGCGTTGAGTCCTTTTACCCAAGGTACATCGTATTGGAGAGTGAGTGAGCCGTTGAAGTTATATCGACGCTCGCGGTTGTAGCCGGTGAATTTGTCATCGGTAGTGGCGACGGGGTTTTCGGTGTTGCTGCCAAGCTCCACGTTGTCATAGGCGGGATAGCGGTGGTCACCGTTGACCCAAGCCATGGCTGTGGTGGGATAGGTCCAGGCCATCTTATAGACGGTCCACATGTCTGTTGCCGGTTCGTTCTTCTCGTCCATGTAGCCGCTCAATTGAACGACGGCCTTGAGGTCGCGTGTGATTTTGGCATCTACGTTGCTGCGGAAGTTCCAGCGGTTGTAGTTGAGTGAACCGCTCTTGTAGCTGCCCTCCTGCTTGAGATAGCCGAGGTTGAAGAAGTATTGTATGCGCTCCGAACCACCGTTCATGCTGACATTATACTGTTGTTGTGGCACGTTTTTCCTGAACAGTTCGTCGGACCAGTTGGTGCTTTTTTTGCGTCCGGAACTGTATTCGAGCATCTGTTCCCAAGTGTAGCGGTCGGGTTGACGCACGAAATAATTTTTGCCGAAGTTGTTGTTGAGATTTTTCTCGTTCATGAGCAGCATGTGGGTGGCTGCATCGGCTGTCTCCGGGGTGTAAAGGAAGTTCTGCCATCCGAGGTTGAATGAGAAAGTGATGTCAAACTTGCCATCCTGCGAGCCGCCGTGCTTGGTGGTCACGAGGAGCACACCGTTGGCGGCACGTACACCGTAGATTGAAGCGGCGGCATCCTTGAGGACCGACACCGATTCGATTTCGTTGGCGTCCATGCGTGAGAAGTAGTCCTTGTCGCGGGGAATACCATCGACTACAATCAGAGGTTCGCCGAGACCGCGGATGTCGATCTTTGTATCGAACTCACCGGGCTGGGCGCTCATCTGAGTGATGCGTACGCCGGGGATTTTGCCCGAAAGCATGTTGACCACGTTTTCGTTTTTGGTCACTGCGATCTCCTTGTTCGACACCTGCGATACCGCACCTGTGAGTGTCGCTTTTTTCTGAGTGCCGTAGCCGACAACCACCACTTCGTCGAGTTTCTCCATGTCGCTCTCCATTCTGACAGAAAGTTCAGTGGAGGTAGCGGGGACATCGACGGTCTTGTAACCGATATAGGAGATGGTGATGACCTGCTTTGGTGAAGCCTGGATTGAGAAGTTGCCATCAATGTCGGTTGTCGTGATGGCTGATGTATCCTTGACTTTTACCGTCGCACCGATTACGGGTTCGTTATCGGGGTCAAGCACGACACCCTTTACGAGCCTTGCCTGTGCGGAGGCGGGTAATCCTGTCAGGATACACAAAAGTGCCGTCAGGAGTATGCCTCCTAATTTCCGTGTGACACTTTTATTATATATCGTTGTGGAATGAGGATTCATTTGTGTAGTTATCCATTATTTATGAAATAAAGTGAAGTCGAAGTATCGGAATCGGGGGGAGCGTGCCGTCACACATATGGAGCGTGTCCGGACAGCGCTCCCTCCGTTTCCTATGCGGTAGTCAGGCTTTATCTTTCAGCCACGTCTTTCACACCTTCATCGAGCGAACGGCGGCCGAAGAAGAGGAATGCGAGGCAGTTGTCACTGATGGTGAGTTTGCCGTAGTCATATTCGAGCTCCACACCCATGCCGACACGCAGACCTACGCCCGGATAGGCATCGGTGGTGACGATATAACCGTCCTGACGGATGGAGAATCCGAGATCAATGCAATCCTGAGCGGTTATACCGTCCCATCCTGATACGATCTCGCCGTTGCAGGGACCTCCGGCAGCCTCTTTGAGTTCATCTTCGTTCATGCCCCAGTTGCGGCGTTGTGAGGAGAGTACGGATGTCTGTACGTTGAACCATTTCACACCGGCTGAATGCTTGCAGTACTTGGCTGCCTCTTCGGTGAGGACAAGAGTCTTGGCTGTGGCATATACATAATCGTTTGCATATTCGGCAAGAGTCTCGCAGAATTTCCATGAATCACCGTGGCCGAGGGCAAGTTGTCCCTTGATAAGAATCTCGACGAAGTTTACTTCCTGAGCACCTTTCTTGAGGTGTAGGGGAGCGCCTTCGCTGTGATCTTCGTTAGGCACGCCATACTCCATGTGCTGTGAACGTAGAGCCGATGGGAATGATATGTCCTTTCCGGCGAGGGGATCGTTGATGATGACATATGTCTTGGCGATTATTACCTCGTCCTTTACCACAGTTGCGAGGAATCCTTTCTGCTCGCCATTCTCGTTGAACGATGTGCCGGGACGTTCCTTGAAGTCAAACTTACCGTCCTTGCCCATCGCGGCCTCAAGGATGCCACGCTTGGTCTGGGCGTCACCTCCGGGCTGCATGGCTGTGGGGGCGATGCGGTATTCAGCTCCGGCAGGTACGTTCTGGAATATTTGTGAGAAATCGATACCTGCACTGAGGTCGGCGGCATTTACACTGTATTCATAGACACCATTGGCGTTCTTTGTGGCATCCTTTACGGTGATGTTGTCGTCGATATTTTCGTTTTCAAACGAGAAACTGTCGCCTACGACGATGTTGAAGTAGTTTGAGCCGATGACAGTGCTGTGATACTTCATCTGTACGGATGCGGCATGTGTTGTCCCGGAGAGTTCACCGTTGATACAGATGATGGTGAGGTTGACGAGACCATCGACAAGTTCGGCCTTGGAAACTTTGAAATTATCCTCACCGATCACGCGTGCCCTTAGTTCGTGTGATTCAGCTATGGTAAATACAGCGTCGGAGATATCGCTGATTTCGGGACGTACAAGGAAACGAACCACTGCGCCGTCTTTTCCGTCGATGAGCACATTGCCATCGGTATAGTCGGGCGCATAGATAAGTGAATTGACAGTTGACCCGAGTGGCAGTTTATATTCGGTGCCGTTGACTGTGATTACGGCTTCCGCGTCGGTGACAGTTACAGTTACGTTTGAGCCGCCACCTTCGCCGCCGGTGCCGGGTGTGATATTGAGCACCTGGCCGTCACTGAGGGTTATAGTGTAAGCGCCATCTTTCTCCTCGACATTGGTCACACTGGCGCCTACGGTGAGGGCTTTGTTGAGTTGTGACTGGAGATCGTTCATAGCCGTTTCGAGTACGGATATACGGGTTTCGTAATCGTCATCATCGTTACAAGATGTGAACATACCGGCTGAAAGGGCCAGGGCGGTGCCGCAGATGAGCACTTTTCTGAAATCTTTGTTCATGTGTAATGAGTGGTTTAAGGAAGCGGTACAGATTAGGTAAGAGTTTCACCTGTTTCCTCCTGAGTTAGCGAAAAAATGTTTTAATCAGTTTAAGGATTTTAAAATTTGTACCGCAAAGTAAGGCTGTAAAGCTAAAAAAAAGCTTAAAATAAGGTTTAGAATACCATTATTTATGAGAATTAACGATTTTAATTCATAATTTTTAACGGTTAATCGTATCTCTAACGATCCACTTGGAGTCGCGGATTCCAAGTGGATCCGAACAGTGTTTCATCATAATTTTATCCGTGTCTTGCTTCCGGTGTATTCCAGAACATGCGCATCTGCAGGTTCGTTGATGCCGATGCCATCGTTGGAGCCGACCATTGTTACACGGAATTTACGGTTGGCCGGTATGCCGTCAAATGAGCCTTCGCGGTCATTGATTGTAAGTATGCGGCGGCGGTCATCCCACTTCATGCGTATGAGTGAGCGGTGGCCGTGTTCGTAGTTGTAATTGTCGCCCTCGTCCTCATAGAGTGTGAACTCAGCGTCCGCTCCCGGATAGATGCGTAGTTCCAGATCATCCCACGGTTTTTCTGTGGCATATTGCACCTGAGGTCCGATAGGGAGGATGGTGCCGCATCTGATGTATAAGGGTATGATGTCGATAGGAGCGGAGGTTTCGATGGTGTGTCCTCCCTTGTGACACCTACCGTCCCAGAAGTCGATCCAGTCGCATCCGGCAGGGAGATATACATTGCGTCTGCTCGATGGCTGCACTACCGGGGCGACCATTACCGATTGGCCGAACAGGTATTGGTCGGATATCATGATTGCCTGGCTGTCATCGGCAAAGTCGGCATAGAGCGGACGCATGAGGCTCGCTCCGTCATTGGTGATTTTCCATGCTGTACTGTAAATATACGGGAGGAAACGGTAACGTAGGTTGATGGCTTTGAGCTGGGCGTCATAGATGGAGTCGCCCGGTTGGCCGAACTGGTAAATCTCGCGCGGACAGTTGGTGCCGTGCGAGCGCATCATGCCGGTGAAGGCTCCGAATTGCATCCAGCGGGTGTATAGTTCGCGATAGGCCGGATCTTTAATTCCGTCGGGATATTCGCGCCATGTGTAGAAACCGCCTATGTCGGAATTCCAGTAGGGAATGCCGCAAAGCGAGAAATTCAGTGCTGCCGGTATCTGGTTGCGCAGTGTTGTCCATGAGGCTTCGATATCGCCCGACCATGACTGCGCTCCATAGCGCTGCTGACCGGCAAAGGCAGAACGGGTGAGTATGAATACTCGTTTTCCGTCATAGTCGCGACGGTGATTGTCATAGATACCACCGACCGATACAAGCGGGAATGCATTGCGGACACTGCGGAAAGTGCCCATGCCGGTCTCATAGTCATAATCCGACTCCTCGATGGGACTGTGCTCGGGTTCGGTTGCATCGAGCCACCATCCGTCCATGCCTATAGATGTCATGTTGTCCTTGAAATAACTCCAGTAGATGTCGCGTGCGCGTTGGTCGTAAGGATTATAGACACGTGTGTCGCCATCTTGAGGATACGTTTTGTGGGCCATGAGCTTGTCTTCGCTCTCGAGTTGCTTATATATATCGGTGTCCGGTCCGAATGACGGCCATATTGATATTGTGGCATGGGCATTGAGCGAGTGGATTGAGTCAATCATACCGGCCGGATCGGGAAACTTGGGATTGAGAAACCGGACGGCATTCCATTGACGGTTGTTCTCGCCCCAGTATTGCCAGTCCTGGATGATGCCGTCAAGAGGAACTCCGAGTTCCCGGTAACGTCGCACGGTACCCACCAGTTCATCTTGCGACATGTAACGCTCCCTTGATTGATGGAAACCGTAGCTCCATAGCGGAAACATCGGTGCCAGACCGGTGAGTTTCCTCAATCCGGCAACAGTAGCATCTGAGTCGCCACCATATATAAAGTAATAGTCAATCATGTCGCCGGTGCGTGAGGCAAATGTCATGCCCGAATCGTTGTCGGAAAAATCTGTGGCCGAATAGTTGTCCCAGTACAGTGCATAGCCTTTGGGTGACTGGATGAGCGGTATCGCAATCTCCATATTTTCCTGGCTGAGATGTTGGGATGATCCCCGCTGATTCCACAGCCCGTGGCGGTGCTGTCCGAGTCCGAATACAGGTTCTCCATCTTCCGGGAGAAAAGTCTGCGAGATGCTGAAGGTATTGCGCCCATGGTCATCGGTAGGAGTGAAGAGGGCCGAGGCCGGTTTCTCGGAGAGCAGCACTTCGCCGGTGCGTCGGTCGGTAAGACTTACACGGTCGCTGGCTGTATCATATATGACACTGAGTCTGTCGCTCGACATGGTGATGGAACTGTCGGTAGTCCGGGTCTTTATTTTCACTTTGTCCGGTGTGGCAGTCACTGCAAGCGACTTTTTGTCGGAAGTTGCGGCGCCGACAGGTTGGCGGCATATGCGGACGATTGAGGGAGAATACCACTCGATAGTGACTTTGTTTTTATCGGAGCCTATGATGAATTTTCCCTCATCGGAACTGTAGTTGAGTTTGGCTGCTGCCGGAATGACACAACCGGCTATTATGCATGATGTGACAAGTTTTTTCATGAGACGATTATTGGTTTAACAAATCATATACATTGTTTTGTACAAATTTACATCAAAATGATTAAAATAAAATTAACCCATCATTAAAAGGCCTGTAATGCATGAAAATAGGGAAAAAACGTGACAATTAGATGCTTAAAAACTTTGAGAAAATACATTTAATATATAACTTTGTTGGGAAAAACAGTGCTCAGGGGCTATGTGACTGTCGGTTTCCCGATGTGGAAATACGAGTACTGATTTAAAAGATACGGAGGTAATCAGTCTCCGTCGGTTCAGCCGTTCGGCGGAACACATATGGGGTAACCATAATTGTACCATTAAATCAATTGTACCATTAAATCATCTTACCATAATAATCATATAACGTACCATAAAATACAAACGATCCCATACGATATGAAAATATTCTGTCGGTTTATACTATATCTTATACTGAGTGTCGTGCCGTTGGCGGCGAAGAGTGACATCGTGCCGGTGCCCGACACCGGCATACGTATAAAGTCTTATCCGCTAAGCCAACCGGAGCGAACTTCGATTATGCTTGACGGTGGCAAGCCGATAGATATGCCGGATAGCGGACTCCGGCTCGAAATGGACATATGGGCGTTTCAGGACAATCCCCTCGGGTCGATTTGCCGTATCATTACAGACAAAGGAGGGAATATAGATCTGATGTATGGGGTGGGGCGCGACAATGTGCGCTATCCTTTGATAGTGGCCGGTGACAAGGATGTGATGCAGGATTTGCCTGTCAATCATAGCGGGTGGACACATGTGGTTCTCACGTTGTCGCCATCTGATGGGGTCGTCACACTTGATTACGGTGGCCGGATATCGTATGTCAGTTATCCTGAATTGGAGGAGACGACGAGTGTGCGTATTTCTGTGGGCCGTTGTGTGATAGAGAGTTATGAACTGCTGGATGTGGCTTCAGTTGCTATCAAGGACCTCAGCATTCAGAACGGTAATGGCAAAGAGTTGAGATTGTGGAAATTTGACAGACACAATGGAGACATCTGTTATGATGAGTTGACCGGAGCTCCGGCCGAGACTCTGAATCCTGACTGGGTGATAGACCGTCAGGTCACTTGGGCGAAGATTTATACAGCTACTTACGACTATTTCCCCTCGGTGGCGTTTGATCCTGTGGTCTCGACATTCTATATGGCATATCGGGATGACAAGTCGCTGTATGTCTATCATTCGCCCGAGAATATCACCGATACCATACGTATTCAAGGTGGAGAGTTCGCGGCCAATTATCCCAATCAGTTGATATACATACGTCAGTTGCATTCACTGCTGTCATTTAATCTTGACGAGAATATATATGCCGACTTCAATCCGGTGGAACACGTGTGGTGCGGTCACAAGCGCAGTACTCAGGATCATGATTATTGGAACAATACTACAGTATATAATCCTGTCGATTCATCGCTCATAAGTTTCGGCGGTTATGGCCATTATCAGTACAAGAATGTGTTGCTGCGCAGCTATCCGTTCAGTAACCGTGCGCAGACTTCCGAGATCATAAAGGATATCCAACCCCGCTATTCGTGCAGTTCGGTTCTGGTTGATTCGATACTGTATATTTTCGGCGGTCGCGGCAATATTTCCGGACGTCAGGAACTTGCGCAAAAAAATTTCTATGACCTTTATACCCTCAATATCAATAACAATGCCGTGACCCGTCTATGGTCACATGAAATCTCGCCATTGGAGGGAGATTTTGTACCGGGTGAAAATATGGTGTATGACAAGAACGAAGGGTGTCTCTATGCGTTGTTGACATATCATAAAGGCACTTTGGTAAAGATTGATATAAAGACCGGTAAATTTGAAATCATGTCGTTACCAATAGGGATATCGCTCGATTCGCAGACTCTCTATGTCAATTTATATTTCTCATCGGAGCAGAAGAGTTTTTATGCGGTGTCGGTGAATTCGGATGTCGAGGGTAAGTCGGAGGTAAACATATATCGTATGGCATATCCTCCAATTGCCGTTGATACGCTCATACAGTCGGCCGGTCCGGCAGAAGGTAAGGATGGAAATAATATATGGCAGTGGATGGCAGGTGTGGTGGCATTGCTGCTTGCCTGTGGTGTCGCGGTGTATTATAAAAGACATGGTGCGGTGCGTGGCGATGCATGTCGGGCAGGTAATGGACATGTGGAAAACATCTCTCACGAGGTTAAGCAAGGTGATACCGAGCCTTCTATCATAACCCAGGCGCCAAAGACTGTGTCGGAAGCGGATGTTGTTGGCTCAATAGCAAGGACATCGGATGCCGCAGCTTCCAAATCTGTTGTCCCGGCTGTGACGTATTACAATCTTGAGCGTGGTTGTGTGCGTCTGTTCGGAGGTTTCCGTGTGTATGACAAGGATGGAGGTGACATCACACCGTTGTTCACTCCCACGCTGAAACAGTTGCTTATACTGTTGATTTTATATACCGGCCAGAACCCCAACGGAGTTCCTAACAACAAGTTGTTGACGCTGTTATGGAGCGATAAGGAAGAGGAAGCCGCCAAAAACAACCGTAATGTATATATGAGCCGTCTGCGTAACTTGCTCACACAGGTAGGTGATGTCACAATCCAGACCCACAACGGTTTCCGCAACATATCGTTCGGCGAGGGCACAATGTGTGATTATCTGGAGGCACTGAAACTATTTGACATCCGTGAGGGTGAGAACCTTGACCGTCTGCTCGAGTTGCTTTTCAATGGAATGATGCTTCCTAACGTCGAACTTTCGTATGTCGATTCGTTCAAGAGCGAATTTTCAAACCGTACGCTCGATCTGCTCAGCGAGATGATATATCGTGAGGGGCTGTCAAATGAGTTGCGTATGAAGATTGCCGACACATTGTTTCAGCATGATTTTGTCAATGAAGATGCGCTGTATATCAAATGTCGCATACTCCATCTGCAAGGACGTATCGGCATGGCTCAGACGGTATATGCCACATATTGCAAGGAATACAGGTCACTCATGGGAATGGATTATCCACACAAGTTTGTCGAGATTATTGAACCGCCCAAGAAGGATGAATAGTCGCGATGCATGGACATCGGACATAAAACAAACCTCGCCTGCTTTCACTTGGATAGCAGGTGAGGTTTGTTTTTTCGGGTAATTGACACGGATGGCCGGTCGGTCAGTCACGACGTGTGGGTTGTGTGGTGCTGAGAGGTATCTCGCCTCGCAGCATTCGGGCGGCCTGACCTATCAACCAAAGATAATGGTCGCTCTCGATATCCTCGTCAACAGGTACGAATGTGCTTTTGCCGACAGGTACACGTTTGGCGCACTTAAACACCGCTGTGCCCTCGTCAATCTCGTCAAACATAGCGATATATATCATCTCGGCACCCGATGCGATGCTGTGTGACAGTTGTTGCCACAGGAAGTTGCCCCGGTCGCGTGGAGTCTGGGCCGTATTGGCATGTCCGGGCATGTTGCGCCAGGAGAATCCCGGAAATGAGAGTGGTGCATAATCGATATTGTTCTTTTTAGCCCATTTAATATCCTTAACGACAATATCGGCATATTTGGGCTTGAATGTATCGGCATTGTAACGGCCGACAAACCAAGGCATCACTATATCGCACTTCTTTATGAGTCTGTGTAGCCGCGAATCCTTCTGCGTGTCGATTTTCATTTCACGCCAATGGGTAGGAACACCGATCATTACGCTGAATCCCATTTGTTTGAGGGAGTCGATGGCGAGTTCGGCTTCATCAAATCCGTAACGGCGGTTGTCGTCAAACCCGACACCCCACACCGTCACAAGCGGACGTCCGTTGTGGTAGAGATAGGATGGATTGGCATCATGGTCCATAAGTGAATAGTGGTCGCGCATTTCACGTATGTCGTCTATGAGCACCTGTTCCTCGCCGGGATACATGCCGCTGAGGTCATACATTATGGCTATGGCCCGCTCATACTTGTTGGCCGCTTTCATGGCCGAGTCGAGCACTTTGGTAAAGTGATGTTTGCCGCTCGGATTGCGTATCTCTGCCACAAAACGCTGCATGAACACTCCATCAAGCCCATATTCTTTCATCCAGCGGAAATGTGTATCTACCGTCGATTCGTCATAGGATGAGAATACATGGGCGGTGGAACCGTCGTCATACCTGAAATCGGTAGGGTAGGTGGTTTCATATTCTGTTACATCGGGCCAGAAGTCGATGGTGCATGAACCGGGGTAAAAACCGCGGTTACTTTCGTAATGATGCCAACCGCGTCCGGCACCATCGTCAGGAGCGTTGAACCATCCCTGATAACCGGCCATGACCAGACCTTTGTATGAATCGTAATGTTTCCCGTCGGCCATGGCTGGAAGAGCAATGCCCATGAGAAGCGTAGCTGTGAGAATGTGAAATGTTTTTTTCATGTGATTGATTGGATTTAGATCTATTGCAAAGTAACGATATTGGCATTAATACAGGATTTATTTTATCCTTAATGTTAGGTGTGAAATGTTATAAATAACTGAATTAATGACAAAAATTGGCGAAAATTGTGATGGTTAAGGTAATATTAAGCATGTGTTAATATCGTACCGTTAATTTTGCCGTAAAAGAATCCATCATCTTATACCAAACACCTGAGAATACGATGAAAATAAGCAAGACTATCCTGTCGGGGACTTTGGCTGTCGGTATGGCCTGCGTGTCATGTGTGCAATCACACGAGGAGTCGCCCGTTGATTATGTAAATCCCTACATCGGCAATATCAGCCATCTGCTGGTGCCGACGTTTCCTAATGTGCATCTGCCCAACAGTATGCTTCGTTTTGTGCCCGAGCGAGCAGATTTCACGTCCGACCGCATGAACGGTCTGCCGGTAACAGTCACCAACCATCGTGAAAAGTCGGCCTTTAATCTCACGCCATATCAAGGTAACACCGAAGGGTTAATGCCCGTGATGGCTTATGGCTATGATAACGAGCATCTGACCCCCTACAGCTACTCGGTGTATCTTGAGGAGCCACATTCAGATGTGCGTTTCGCTCCGTCGCATCAGTCGGCTGTATATGAGATGAAAATGAACCGTCCCGATTCGACCTATATGTTGCTTAATACACGTAAGGGGCGGATAAGTGTCGATGGAAACATCATGAGCGGCTATCAGGAACTTGATAATAATGTCAAGGTGTATCTGTATATGGAGAGTTTTCAGTCTCCGGTCTCTGTCATGACTGTCGGTAACGGGTCTGTTGACAACGGCACGAGGATTGCTGACGGTGAAAATGCCTGTGTCGCTATGCTTTTCGACAAGGCCGATTCGGTCATTAATATCCGTTACGGCATATCGTTCATTAGTGAGGAGCAGGCCGAGAAGAATCTCAGGAGAGAAATAACAAATTATAGCGTCGATTCAGTGGCTAATGCGGCGAAGGATGTATGGAACAATACTCTCGGACGGATCGAGATCGAGGGCATGAGCGATGATGACAAGACTCTGTTCTACACGTCGCTCTACCGTACGCATGAACGCCCGGTGTGTCTGAGCGAGGATGGCCGTTATTTCAGCGCCTCGGATGGCAAAGTGCATGATGATGAGGGGCACCCTTTCTACACCGACGACTGGATCTGGGACACATATCGTGCCGCTCATCCTCTGCGTATATTGGTAGCTCCCGAATTGGAAACCGATATAATACATTCCTATCTGCGCATGGCCTCGCAGACCGACAGCCTGTGGATGCCCACATTTCCCGAAATCACGGGTGATACACGTCGCATGAATTCCAACCACGGAGTGGCAACAATCGCTGACGCGTGCGCCAAGGGACTCACGGACTTTGATGTGAAACTCGCGTTCGAGGCTTGCCGCAAAGGCATAGAGGATAAAACGTTGGCCCCATGGTCGGGAGCTCCGTCCGGATGGCTCGACAAGTTTTATAAGGAACATGGATATATACCCGCTCTTGCTGTCGGAGAGACCGAGACTGTGGCCGAGGTGCATCCCTTTGAGAAACGTCAGCCTGTAGCTGTGACTCTCGGTACCGCCTATGATGAGTGGTGTCTCTCGCAGATAGCCTCATGGCTTGGTGATGAGGAGAAGGCGGCACATTATGCGGACCGCGCATTGAATTATAGAAATATTTTTAACCCTGACACAAAATTTTTCCATCCCAAGGATAAGAACGGCAACTTTATCGAGCCGTTTGATTACCGTTGGCCGGGCGGCATGGGCGCACGTGAATATTACGGAGAGAACAACGGCTGGGTGTATCGATGGGATGTGCCTCATAATGTAGCAGACCTTATCAATCTGATGGGTGGTCGCGACAATTTCAATGCAGAGCTTGACAGGATGTTCAATGAACCTCTCGGCAAGAGTAAATTTGAATTTTATGCTCAGTTACCTGACCATACCGGCAATGTGGGTCAGTTCTCGATGGCCAATGAGCCAAGCCTGCACATACCTTATCTATATAATTATTCGGGTCAACCGTGGAAAACTCAGAAGCGCATACGCAAATTGCTTCGCGAATGGTTCAGGAATGACCTGATGGGTGTGCCGGGTGATGAGGACGGCGGTGGCATGACATCGTTTGTCGTGTTCTCCATGATGGGGCTTTATCCTGTGACACCCGGTATCCCGGCCTATAATATAGGTAGCCCACTGTTGAGCCACAGTAAGATTAAGCTTGGCAACGGAAAGAGTTTCGAGATAGTGGCTGAAAATTGCTCGGAGGATAACAAGTATATTCAGTCGGCTACACTCAATGATGCTCCTTATGATCGTGCATGGATTTCACATGACGATATTATGGCCGGTGGTGTGTTGAACCTCGTCATGGGTGACAAGCCCAATAAATCATGGGGCGCTGCTCCCGGACAGGAACCGCCGTCAATGACCGTAGTGAAAAAGTAGGTCAGAACACATATATATTATAGGTGTATTTTATATGGTGCAAAAAATGAAAATGAGGTCATTGATTTTAGCGTTCATGGCATTCATGGCAATGTATGCCGGGGCCTCTACTCCCGAACTTAAGGTAAGGAAAGGTGAGTGGAATGGTTGCGAGATGCACTCATTCACACTCGAGGGGCGTGAGGGATGCGTTGTCATCCCCACGCGACCTCTCGAGGGAAACCCTTGGGTCTGGCGTCCTGCCTTCCGGGGTGCATTCCCGAGTATAGACGAGACTCTGCTCAAGGAGGGTTTTCACATAGCTTATTATGACAATACCCATGAATGGGGGCGTCCGGAAGCTATGGAGTCCGGGCAGAAGTTCTATGAAGTCATGGTGAATGATTATGGTCTGATGCCGGAGGCTGTGATGTATGGCATAAGCCGCGGAGGTTATTATTCACTTCGCAGAGCACAACTCTATCCCGAGACAGTGGCATGTCTGATTCTCGATAATCCATTGGTGGATATATTCGAATTGCAGCGTGATGACGAATGGTGGAATGACGTGCTGACCAAATGGAACAGGCTTGACAATCCTCCCGTACGTGGAGAATTTTCCGATAATGTAAGCTGTCGCCTTGATATTCCAGCCAAGGCCAATATTCCTGTGCTGTTGTTGAGCGGTGGCAATGATACGATTGTGCCGTATGAAAACAACGGGCGTTTGGTAAAGGCTGTTTATGAGCGTTATGGTGCGCCTTTCAAGTCGATTGTGCGTCCGGGATGCGGACATCATCCGCATGGCCTTGACAATCCGCAATCGGTGGTGCCCTTTGTTAAGAGCGCTGTGTATGGCAGATGCTCACATCCGGGTCCGGTGCGTGTGGCGTGTCTCGGCAATAGTATCACCGAAGGAGCAGGTACTTCCGACCCTGCCACCAAGGCATATCCGGCAGTATTGCAACGAATGCTTGGTGAGGATTATGACGTACGCAATTTCGGAGTGAGCAGTACCACGGCGCTGAAGAAAGGGACCGAGGCCGAGCGCATACCATTCTGTTATCTCGGCACTGACCGATGCCGTAAAGCCAAGGAATTCAATCCTGACGTGGTGATACTTAAACTCGGCGGCAACGACAGCAAAGGCTACAACTGGAAGTATGGGGCCGAGTTCCCTGCCGACTATCAGGCTGTTATTGATGAATTCAAATATCTTCCTTCGTTGCCAAAAATATATCTGTGCCTTCCTTGCAAGGCGCGTGTGGATGACCCGGACAAAATATGGGGGATAAACGAACAAGTGATACTTCATGAGATAACACCTGTTATCCGTGACATTGCACATCAGAACCGTCTCACTACCATTGACCTTCATGATGTATATGACGGAGAGGAGGGCATATGTTATACCGACCATATACATCCCACCGACCGTGGTGCCGAACTTATTGCCCGACGCATATATGAGGTGATGACACGACAATAGGGTAGGGAGCCGGAAGAATTATTGTAAATGCTTCAAAAACAATTTTTAATGAATATACGCAAACTGATAATTTCAATACTGATTCTGAGCGTGTCGTCTGTATTTATGTGTGCCGGCGGTGCTCAGAAGCGGCAATTACCGACTGATGTGCTCAGGCAGCTGTCATCCTACAATGTCACATGGCATACGCTTTCGACCACCGGTTCGCTTGAGTCGATGCCCATAGGTAACGGTGACATCACTGCCAATGTGTGGGTTGAGGCTGACGGAGACTTGATGATATATATTGGAAAATCAGATACCTGGAGCGAAGCTACCCGTCTGCTTAAAGTAGGACGTGTGAGGGTATCCATCACTCCCAATCCGTTCATATCGTCGGCCCCTTACACCCAGACCTTCAATCTTGTCAATGGAGAGATTTTGATTTCAGCCGGAGAGCACAAAAAACGCACCGATATGAGGATATGGGTCGATGCCAATTCTCCTGTAATAAATATCGAGACCTCTTCGATGCATCCTGTCACCGTGACTTGCACGTCGGAAAATATGCGTCCCGAGGCTCGGACATTCACAGGAGGTGGAGCCCATCCTCTCGCATCAAGTTTCCGCGGGCTGATGGATTCACCTGTTCCTCCGGCCGAAAGTGCCGATGTTTTTGTGTCGTCGGCCGATCGTGTGGAGTGGTATCATCGAAATATCACCTCGTTTTATTCTACCATACTTGAACGTCAGAATGTTGGAGAATTGGTTTCGAAATATCCCGATCCTTATATAGGCCGTACATTCGGCGCTTCGGTGTTCGGTGAGGGGATGCGTGCCGTCAATGACTCCACACTTTCGACGGTAGAGCCTGTCAGAAACAGTTGCGTGCGTATAGCTGCATTGACATCGCAATGCGAGTCGGTAGGGGTGTGGGAGCAGGCGATGGACGGGATTGTGAAGTCGGCCAAAGCTGTTTCGGTCAGAACTGCCTATCGTGAGCATTGCGCATGGTGGGACGCGTTCTGGAACCGCAGCTGGATTTTCCTTTCCGGAGACGATAATGCCCGTACCGTTACGGAGGCTTATCTACTGCAACGTTACATGATCGCTTGCCAGAGCCGCGGGGCGTATCCCGTGAAATTCAACGGCGGTACGCTGACTTTCGATTATAAAGGGAACAACGGTGATTATCGCAACTGGGGCCCTGGCTACTGGTATCAGAATTGCCGTTTGTACTATTGGCCGCTGACGGCTTCGGGTGATTATGAGATGAAGCGTCCGTGGTTTGACATGTATATGGCGATGCTCCCGTTGCAGTGTGATGTGACACGTAAATATTATGGTCATGATGGCGCGTTTTTTCCTGAGACGCTGAATTTCTTTGGCTTGTATATTCAGGATGATTGGGGATGGAATAATAACGGCACAGCCTCACAGACTCGCTGGATACGTTATCATTATGAAGGTGCGCTCGAGATGTTGGCCGAGATGCTTGACTATTATGACTATACTCGCGATGAGAGTTTTGCCAGTGAATATATAGTGCCCTTTGCCACGCAGGTGGTGCGTTTTTTTGACCGTCATTGGCCTACGGTCAACAATCAGTATCGCTTCATTCCGGCCAATGCGCTCGAACAGTATTGGGATTGTCTGAATCCCATAGACTATATTGCCGGTCTCACTCACGATATAAGGCACCTCATGGCTCTGCCACAGTCTCTTGCCAACGATTCTTTGAGAGAGGAATGGAACAGTATATTGAGCCGTTTGCCACAGATACCAAAAAGCCCCGGGGGAGAACGACTTCTCCCGGCCGAGGAGTATGGTGATGATCGTAATTTTGAAAATCCGCAATGCTACGCTATATTTCCATTCCGACTTTACGGTCCCGGACGTATGGAGCCGGATGTAGCCGAACGGACGTTTGATGCTCGTATATTCAAGGTATCCAACTGTTGGTCTCAGTGTGCTATCCAGGCTGCTCTGCTCGGACGTGATGAGATGATGCCGGATATGCTTATGCGTAATGCATCGGCACGCGATGCCGAAATTCGGTTTCCAGCTTTCTGGAAACCGGGCAGTGACTATGTGCCTGACTTAGATAATGGCGGTGTGCTTGCTCTGGCTCTGCAATATATGTTGCTTGACAATCTTGATGACTCGATTGTCCTGTTGCAGGCTATGCCCGAAAATTGGTCGGTCGATTTCAAACTCCATGCTCATGACCGCACCACCGTACGCGCTAAAGCAGACGGAAAGGCGGTGAAGATGCTCGATGTATATCCGTCATCCCGGTTGAAGGATGTAGTGATTCCGAAATAAACAATAAAATATTATATCAATGGCTATGAAAAGAAATTGTATTTTTGCTTCGGCTGTAATTTTAAGTGGAGCATTGCTTGCTGGATGTAAGTCGCAGTCAGCTGAGATAGCTCTGACACCCGGTCCCAATCCGTTCATAACACATATGTTCACTGCCGATCCGTCGGCTCATGTATGGGATGACGGGCGGTTGTATGTCTATGCATCGCATGACGTTGATCCTCCACGCGGATGTGATCTGATGGACAAATATCACGTGTTTTCGACCGACGATATGGTCAATTGGACAGACCATGGTGAGATACTGAGTTCCGAGAATGTGAAGTGGGGGCGTCCTGAGGGTGGTTTCATGTGGGCCCCGGACTGTGCCTATAAGGATGGCACGTATTACTTCTACTTTCCCCATCCGAGCGGAAGCGATTGGAACGAGACATGGAAGGTCGGTATTGCCACAAGCAAATATCCCGATCGTGACTTCACGCCGCTTGACGAGCCAATGGAGAATGTCGGTGGTTTTGCACTCATAGATCCGGCCGTGTTTGTCGATGATGACGGAGCAGCCTATTTCTATTATGGTGGAGGTGGCAAATGCTACGGAGCCCGGTTGGCCGACAATATGATTGAACTTGCCGAACCGCTACGCGAGATGACAGGGCTCGAGGATTTCCATGAGGCCACTTGGGTACATAAATATAATGGGAAGTATTATCTGTCATATGCCGATAACCATGCTGAAAATGGTCGTGGGGCAAATAGGTTGTGCTACGCAATCGGAGATTCACCACTCGGTCCTTGGGAATATAAGGGTATCTATCTCGAGCCTACAGGATGCGACACCAGCCATGGATCGATTGTAAAATATAAAGGCAATTGGTACGCCTTCTATCACAATCAGGACTTGTCATCACAGGGCAATCTTCGTTCCATATGCGTGGATCGGCTCGAGTATAATCCCGATGGAACGATCAGGATGGTGCGACAGACAAAATAGAATCGACACAAGTCTGTGTCGGGAGCTATTGACTAACAGACGTAGTGGTTGAACGGCCATATGGATGAAGTTTTCTGAGATGTATCCGATAGCCTATATTCAGCTCATATGCAATGTAAGGCCTGAAATAAGCCTAAAATTCTGCATAAAATGTAGAAAAAAACGCTCACCATTTGGAAAAATCCGCAAAACTACGTACCTTTGCAACGCTTTAGGCCACAAACTCCGCGGCAACGCACCTTGCAAACCCGGACATAGGCTTGAGCATTAGGATTGTCTTATGGTGTAATGGTAGCACTGCAGTTTTTGGTTCTGCCTGTCTTGGTTCGAATCCAGGTAAGACAACAAATAAGCGATTAAGTAGAATTCTACTTAATCGCTTATTTGTTGTTCGCTCCCGACATTATCATAATCTAAGGGTGGGCAGTCGGGTGGCGCACCCGGCGCTCCTGTCAGTGGCCATCCAAGCAGGGCGCATAGTAAAAAAACTATGTTTAGGCAAGCCAATTGCAG